>BNJV01000919.1_pt1 | contig 140310 bp, 199 predicted proteins | sample 8540591 | NCBI WGS metagenome assembly BNJV01 (sample SAMD00202457, study PRJDB9452) | human saliva metagenome | host: Homo sapiens
GAAAATATTTGAATATAAACGACATAGAAACATTGTAGACTTAATCTATATTTGTTATAATATTCGTGCCTTTAATATATAAAGTGCAGGAAATATTTTTGGAGGAATTATGAATAATACATTTTTTTGATTGTTGCGATTGTAGTGGTAGTTTGGGCGGTGCTCTTTGTTATTATGATGAGCTTTAATAAAAAGAGACAGGCAAAGGCTAATGAATTTAATAATGAGAATAGAGACAGAGCCATTGTACATCTGTATGGAAAAGATTTAAAGATTGACGGAAATGATATTTCACATTTTGATACAACTACAGGTGAGAGTCTGGAAAAGGTTGTAGCGCTTGATGCCGGTAAACATAGCTTTGAGGGTGTTTTTGAAACTACGGCGGTAGGTGCTGCAGGAAAAAATATAAATATAAAGACAGAAAATTTGCAGTTTGAAGTGGATTTGCAGAGCGGACGTATTTACTCGGCAGGTATATATGATTATTCACCTGAGGATAGAGAGCGCTATGTAAAGGAATATGGCAGCAGGGTGGAGGATATTCTTGTGATGCCTTTTAAGTCTTTACAAGGAGAGTGATTATGCAAGAGGCTGCCTGGTAGTCACATGTGATAAGTAAATTTAAGTGATTTTAATTCTAAAACTTTTTAATGACTGTTGTATGAGATTTATCTTTATGATATAATGGCTAATTAGATATGCCTCTTTAGGCATTTATGAAACAAGGAGAAACTTTAATGAGCGTAGAAGTACAAAAATTAGAAAAAAATATGGCAAAGCTTACAGTCACAGTAGAAGCTAAAGAATTTGATAAGGCTATAGCTGATTCCTTTAAGAGAAATAAAAATAAATTCAATGTTCCGGGATTTAGAAAAGGACATGTTACACAGGAAGTTTTTGAGAAGATGTACGGTTCTGAGAATTTGATTCCTGATGCTATAGACTTTATGCTTGACGCAACATATCCAAGCGCAGTAAGAGACAGTGAGCTTGAGATTGTTTCAAGACCACAGATAGAGATTAAGAATGCTAAAAAAGGCGAAGATTTCGTATACGAGGCATTGGTTGCAGTTAAGCCTGCAGTAACTCTCGGTGAGTACAAGGGCATCGAAGTAAAGAAGGCTGACGAAGTTGTTAATGATGATGATATAGCAAGTGCATTAAAGAGCGAGCAGGAGAAGAACGCAAGACTTATCACTGTTGAGGGAAGAGCTGTAGAAAGCGGAGACAATATTTCACTTGATTTCGAGGGAAGCATTGACGGAGTTCCTTTTGACGGCGGCAAGGGAGAGGATTATCCTCTTGTTATCGGTTCAGGCGCATTTATTCCTGGATTTGAAGATCAGATTATCGGACACAATGTCGGAGAGGCTTTTGATGTAAACATCACTTTCCCTGAGAACTATCAGATGAATGACCTTGCAGGTAAGGCTGCAGTATTTGCTTGTACTGTAAAGGAAATTAAGAAGAAAGAACTTCCTGAGCTTGATGATGATTTCGCAAGCGAGATCAGCGAGTTTGATACAATGGCTGAGTATAAGGAAGATTTAAAGAAGCAGCTTTCAGAGGCTAAGGCAAAGAGAGCGGCTACAGAGAATGAGAATGCTGTTGTGGACAAGTTGATTGAGACTTCCACTATGGACATTCCTGAGCCAATGGTTGAGGCACAGGTTGAAGGACTTGTGGCAGACTATGGCAGAAGAATGGAGAGCCAGGGTATTACACTTGATCAGTACCTTCAGATCACAGGTATGACAAAGGCCGATTTAAACAATCAGTTCAAGCCTCAGGCATTAAAGCAGATCAAGACAAGACTTGTACTTGAGGAAGTTGCAAAGGCTGAGAAGATTACTGTAAGCGAGGCTGAGATAGATGAAGAGCTTCAGAAGATAGCAGATTCTTATAAGATGGACTTGGAAAAGATTAAAGGATTCTTTGGCGAGAACGAGAGAAAGCAGATGACTGATGATCTTGCAGTTCAAAAAGCTATTGACTTTTTAGTAGAAAATGCTAAATTAGTATAAACCAGTTTAAAAATAAGTCAGCCATAAGGCTGGCTTATTGGAGTATTAAAGGATTTAAAAAAATCCTTAAAGATAGGAGAGTTATGAGTTTAGTACCTACAGTCATTGAGTCTACAAGCAGAGGCGAGAGAGCCTTTGATATATACTCAAGACTTTTTAAAGGATAGAATAATTTTCTTGGGAGAAGAGGTAAATGATGTTACTGCAAGTCTTGTAGTTGCACAGATTCTTTTCCTTGAGTCGGAAGATCCTACAAAGGATATCAATCTTTATATAAACAGCCCGGGCGGAAGTGTTGTGGCAGGTATGGCTATATATGATACAATGCAATATGTAAAATGTGATGTATCAACCATATGTATGGGTATGGCTGCAAGCATGGGTGCATTCCTTTTGGCAGGCGGTACAAAGGGTAAAAGATATGCCCTTCCTAATGCCGAGATAATGATTCACCAGCCTTCAGGCGGTGCGCAGGGACAGGCCAGCGATATAAAGATTGTTGCGGAACAAATATTAAAGACAAAACAGAAATTAAATAAAATATTGGCGGAGAATACAAATCAGCCGATAGAGGTCATAGAAAGAGACACCGAAAGAGACAATTATATGTCTGCCGAAGAAGCCCTTTCTTATGGAATCATAGATAAGGTTATAGAACACCACTAAGGAGGTATCATGGCCAATAAGGACAAAATATGTTGCTCATTTTGTGGAAAAACATCCGATCAGGTTAGACGACTTCTTTCAGGTCCGAACGGAGTATATATTTGTGATGAATGTATAGAATTATGTTCTGAAATACTTGAAGAGGAACTTGACGGAGTATCTGACTACTATGATGCTTCAAATGAAATAAATCTTTTAAAACCTAAGGAAATCAAAAATTTCCTTGATGATTATGTAATCGGACAGGATGATGCAAAGAAGGTATTGTCTGTAGCGGTATACAATCATTATAAGAGAATTAAATCAAAGAAAAGCTCAGAGGTTGAGATTCAAAAAGAGTAATATACTTATGCTTGGACCTACAGGTTCGGGTAAAAACATATTTGGCACAGACTCTTGCAAAAATTTTAAATGTACCTTTTGCTATAGCAGACGCTACAACACTTACAGAGGCGGGATATGTCGGAGAAGATGTTGAGAATATTCTTCTTAAACTTATTCAGGCTGCTGACGGTGATGTCAAGAGAGCTGAATATGGAATCATTTATATAGATGAGATAGATAAAATAACAAAGAAGTCTGAGAATGTATCTATCACCAGAGATGTATCGGGTGAGGGTGTGCAGCAGGCTTTACTGAAAATACTGGAGGGCAGTGTGGCTTCGGTACCGCCGCAGGGTGGTAGAAAGCATCCACAGCAGGAGCTTATCCAGATAGATACTACAAATATACTGTTCATATGCGGCGGTGCATTTGACGGACTTGAGAAAATAGTTGAGAACAGACTTTCAAAGGGCAGCATAGGATTTAATTCGGATGTTGTGGAGAAGAATTCAAAGTCTATAGATGAGCTTTTCAAGATGGTACTTCCGGGAGACTTGACCAAGTTCGGTCTTATACCCGAGTTTATAGGTCGTGTACCTGTAACCGTATCACTTGATATGCTTGATAAGGATGCGCTTGTACAGATAATGACAAAGCCTAAGAATGCCATTACAAAGCAGTATCAAAAGCTTTTTGAGCTTGATGATGTTAAACTTGAGTTTGATCAATCTGCGGTTGAAGAAGTGGCCAATCTTGCGCTTGAGAGAAAAATAGGTGCCAGAGGTCTAAGATCCATACTTGAGGGTGTGATGACGGATATGATGTATGAAATACCTTCAGATCCGAATATAGGTATTTGTACTATTACAAAAGAAACAATTGACGGTGGAGAACCTGATATTGTGTACAGAGATAAATCTGTAAGAACAAAAAAAGTAAAAGACACAAATGAAAACAGCGAAAGTGCTTAAATTTTAATTTTACCCTCGGATAACAACCGGGGGTATTATATTAGGGTGTAAATGAATAAATTAAAAAAACAATATTGATAAGGAATCAAATCATCTTTCCGGGAGAGGTGATAGGGTTTTCATCTGCAGACAGCAATATAATAAAGGCACAGCTGGATGCTTATGAGAATGATGAAGAACTTTTTCATTTTAAGATATAAAGCGGACAATGAAGAGGAGAGAAAAAGACAGTGCATATACCGAGACTAACGGTGTAATTGCAAAGGTTGAGAGTGTAAAAAATAAAGATAACGGTGTAATAGAAGTTGTAGTAAGAGCGCTAAGACGAGGTAAGCTTATTTCTTTAAATAATTATGCCGAGAATGAATATGAGGCGGAAGTAGAAGAGTATATACAGTCGGATGAAGGCTTTGACAGAATGTTAAACAGTCTGCAGCTGACAATGAGAGGCTATAGCGATGTAAATGAGAGATTTAAAAAAACATATCTTAAACGAATTGCTTGCCATAGATAATCTGCCTGAACTTCTGGACAGACTAAGGCTTGCTCTAAACCTTGATTATGAGAAGAAAAAGATCATAAATGCCGCAAAGACACCGGTTGAAGAGTCTATGCTGCTTATGGAGATTATGAGCGAGGCCATAGACAGAAAAGAAATTGCGGAAAAAATAAAATCGGAAGTAGACAAGGATATTTCAAAGAACCAAAGAGATTATATTCTCAGAGAGCATTTGAAGGTAATCCAAAATGAAATGGCAAAAAACAGCGGCTATGAGACTGTTTCCGACGAGTACGAAGAGAAACTTAAAAACTTGGCGCTTGCTGATGAATATAAAGAGAAGATAAAAAAGGATATTTTCAGGCTTAATACAGCCGGCAGTAACGGTGCCGAGGGAAATGTAATCAGAACATATCTGGACACTGTTTTTGAAATGCCTTTCGGTGTATACAGTGAAGATTTCAATGATATAATACGAGCAAAAAAGATTTTGGATGAGGACCATTACGGACTTGAAAAAGTAAAGGACAAAATTCTTGAATATCTCTCTGTAAGAATATTAAACCCGACAGGAAATTCACCTATACTCTGTCTTGTAGGACCTCCGGGAACAGGTAAGACCTCGATTGCAAAGAGCGTTGCAAAGGCGCTTGGAAGAAAGTATGTAAGAATAAGTCTTGGCGGAGTGGGAGATGAGGCTGAAATCAGGGGACATAGAAGAACCTATGTGGGTGCTATGCCGGGAAGAATAGTGGAAGCTATAAAGCATGCCAAAGTTGCAAATCCTCTGCTTTTGCTGGATGAGATAGATAAAAGCTCAAAAGATTATAAGGGTGATGTTTCAGCCGCACTTTTGGAGGTGCTTGACGGAGAACAAAATAAGACCTTTAGAGACAGATATCTTGAAATACCTCTTGATTTGTCTAAGGTTTTATTTATAGCAACAGCAAATACTCTGGATACCATTCCAAGACCGCTTCTTGACAGAATGGATATAATTGAAATCAGCTCATATACTGAAAATGAAAAATATCATATTGCCAAGAGTTACCTTGTTCCGAAGGAAGTGGAAGCAAACGGCATGAAGGATAAGGGAATTCATTTCAGTGATAAGGCTATAAAGAAGATAATCCACAACTATACAAGAGAGGCCGGAGTCAGAAATCTTTCAAGAAGGATCGGGGATATCTGCAGAAAATGTGCCAGAGAATCACTTGAGGGTAAAAAGAGTTTTAAAATAACAGAAAAAAACATCGGAAAATACCTAGGAAAAGAAAAGGTAAGACATGATGAGGTTGAAAAAGAGCCGCAGGTCGGAATGGTAACAGGACTTGCATGGACAAGTGTAGGTGGTGATACCCTTAGCATTGAAGTAAATATAATGCCCGGAAAAGGAGTACTTACACTTACCGGAAATATGGGCGATGTAATGAAGGAGAGTGCCGGTATTTCAAAGAGCCTTGTAAGAAGTATGGCAAAGGAATATGATATAGAAGAAGGGTTCTTTGAAAAGAACGACATACATTTGCATATACCGGAGGGGGCAGTACCGAAGGACGGTCCAAGTGCCGGAGTGACAATGACCACAGCAATCATTTCCGCTATCACAGGAAAAAGAGTGAGGGCCGATGTGGCAATGACAGGAGAGATAACGCTAAGAGGCAAGGTGCTTCCTATAGGAGGTTTAAAAGAAAAGCTTTTGGCTGCCAAGCTTGCGGGAGTAAAGACGGTATGCGTTCCGAAGGAAAATGAAGTGGATGTATCCGAATTGTCGGCAGAAATCACAGGCGGTTTGGAAATCGTATATGTCAAGGATATAAAAGAAGTCCTAAATGTAGCGCTGGCAGATTAAAAATTTTTGACGTAATATAAAAGAATATAAAAGAGGTACTTATGATAATAAAAAAAGCGGAGCTGGAGACTGTATGCGGTATTACCAGTACATTTCCTGAAAATACAGATCCGGAAATAGTCTTTGCAGGTAAGTCAAATGTGGGAAAATCATCATTGATAAATTCTCTCATGAACAGGAAATCTTTGGCAAGGACATCAAGTCAGCCCGGAAAGACACAGACCATAAATTATTATAAAGTAAATGATGATCTATACTTCGTTGACCTTCCGGGTTACGGTTATGCCAATGCAAACCTTGCCACAAAGGAAAAATGGGGCAAGATGATAGAAAAGTACCTCCATACTTCAAAGCAGATAAGATGTATATTTTTGCTGATAGATATAAGGCATGAGCCGGGTAAAAATGATAAACAGATGTATGACTGGATTGTATATAACGGATATCAGCCTGTAATTATAGCTACAAAGCTTGATAAGTTAAAAAGAAGTCAGGTGGCTAAATGTGTGAAGATAGTGAGAGAAGGACTTGGATTACCGAAAGAAGGTGTACTTATACCCTTCTCATCACAGACCAAGCAGGGCAGAGAAGAAGTATATGAATTTATAGAAAATCTTTTAGCAGAAGAACAGGTTTAATTTAATGAAGATATTTATTGTGGAAGATGATGAAAATATAGTGGAACTTTTGGGAGATGAACTAAGAGCATGGGGATATGAAACAATGTCTGTGAAAGACTTTAATAATGTGGCAGGTGAGATAGAAGATTTTAAGTCCGACCTTGTACTTATGGATATTACCCTGCCATACTACAACGGATTTTACTGGACGCAGAAAATCAGAGAAAACTCAAATGTGCCTATAATTTTCATCTCTTCTCACAATAATTCGATGGATATGGTATCCGCAATGCAATTCGGAGCGGATGACTATATTACAAAGCCTATTGACATCAACCTGACCAGAGTAAAAATACAGGCAATTTTAAGAAGGACTTATGAATATACAATGCAGGTCGATAAATTGACATTTGAAGGAATAAGTCTGGATACTTTAAGGGCAAAGCTTACCGGTGAAAACTTTGATATAGACCTTACAAAGACTGAACTTCTTATACTTGAGGCACTGTTTAATGCGAAAGGACAGATAGTAAGAAGAGAGGACATTATGAATCACTGCTGGCAGGGTGATGATTTTATAGATGACAATACTTTGGCGGTGAATATTACAAGGCTTAGAAAGAAACTTGATAATGTCGGATATAAAGAATTTATACAGACTAAAAAAGGTATGGGATATTATCTTGTGAGGTAGATATGGACAGATTATGGTCTTTTTAAAAAGTGAATATCGTATTTTTATTACCCTTCTATATGTATGTTTAATATTTGGAGGGGTATTTTTATTTGCAAATTTTGATATGCAATATTTTATCTTAAGTCTTGAGATTATATTATTTTTGCATGTTTGTTTTTTTCTTATCATAGAGTGGATATCTTATGTAAAGAGAAAAAAATGTCGGAAGAAATTGAAAGGCTTCAAATTGAAAAATAATACTCTCAGAAATAAGATAATTGATGAAAGAAAGGATTTGGAGGAGTATTTTTTACTCTGGATACATCAAATCAAAAACGCCTATTACAGTTTGCAATCTTATTTTTGGATAAATCGGGAGCTGATAAAAAGGCTTAAAGAGCAGATATTTTATATAGAGGAATACACAAATATGGCTATGAACTATTTAAAGCTGAAAGACAGAAGTACGGATATGGATATATGTGAAGTGGATCTGGATGAGGTATTAAACAGTATTATAAAGAAGTATTCTCTTATATTTATTGAAAAGAAGATAAAACTTGAATATATAAAAACCGGTGAAAAGAGTAGTAAGTGATGCAAAATGGCTTTCCATACTTTTTTGGAGCAGATTATTTCAAATGCCCTCAAATATACAAAAGCAGGGCAGTATAAGTATATTCTTTGATAAGGAACTTTCAAAGTTAAGTATAAAAGATACCGGAATAGGAATTCCTTCAAAGGATATCAAAAAAATCTTTGACAGGGGTTATTCGGGATTTAACGGCAGAATAAATGAAAAAAATCAAGCGGTCTCGGACTTTATATGGTAGGAAAGACAGCTGAAATTTTGAATATTGAAATAGAAGTAAAATCTGAGCTTAATGTAGGCAGTGAGTTCTCCTTTATATTTAAAAAAACAGATAATTTTATTTAAAATTCGGTCTAAGCTTACAAGATTGTAAGATTAAACCGGATTTTGTCATATTAGATAAATGCAGAAAATTTTTTTCTGCGGATGTAGAATAGGCAATATAAAGGAGGAAAAAATGACAATATTGGAATGTAAAAATATAAAAAAAGCTGTACAAGACAAAGAATGTCACTACCGAGGCATTAAAAGGTGTGAACTTCTCAGTGGAAAAAGGGAGAGTTTATTTCTATAATGGGTGAGTCGGGAGCAGGCAAAACCACGCTTTTAAATATTATTGCAACATTGGATAAAAGCCACTACGGGTACTTTAATGCTAAACGGTAATGATATCGGAACATTAAAAACAAGTGATATATCGATATTTCGGAGAAAAGAATTGGGTTTTGTATTTCAGGACTTTAATCTTTTGGATCAGTTTAATAACAGAGAAAATATTTACCTGCCCTTGGTATTGTCTGATGAAAAGCCGGATTTGATGAAAGAAAGACTTGATGAGATACAGGATAGACTTGATATAAGGGAAATTTTGGATAAATACCCTTATGAAATATCGGGTGGACAAAAACAGAGAGTAGCAATTGCCAGAGCGATTATTACAAAACCGGCACTGCTTTTGGCAGATGAACCGACAGGGGCACTGGATTCCACATCTTCAGAGATGATTTTTGAATCTATTTCATCAAATAAATGAAGAAGGACAGACGGTTTTACTTGTAACACATTCGCTCCGTGCGGCAGCCTATGCAAAGAGAGTATTATTTATTCGTGACGGAGTTGTTTTCCATGAAATCTACAGAGGTGAGGATGAGAGTCGAAATCTTTTTATGGAAAGAATAAGTCAGGCGGAGTTTATGCTTGGAAGAGGTAAGAAAGTATGAGTTTTTCAATGGCAAAAAAGTTTGCTCTTCAAAACCTTAAAAGCAAATAAATTGCTTGAGATTCCGTTTGTACTGTCATCAGGCGTGATGCTGATACTTTTTAATATAATGGCAAGCTTGGTAAACAACAATTATGTAAAAACAAGACATGTGGTTTTGCCGACGCTTATAAACTTCGGAATAGTTATTCTGGCAATATTTACATTTATATTTGTACAGTACGCGGCAGCCTTTTGGTTAAAAAGGAGAAGTAAGGAGTTTGCACTGTACGGCATCTTGGGGCTTGAGAAGAAACATGTAGGTAAGATTATCAGTATTGAATTTCTTATACTGTTTGCAATCATATGGTTCGCAGGGATAGTAGGCGGATATATATTCGGACAGCTTTGCTTTTTGTTTTTAAACTTTTTAATGAAGGATGTGTCCGGAAGACTGATGGACTATCCTTTCAGCATTTTGGCACTTATAGATACTACAGTTTTGATAGCAATTCTCTATCTGATTATTATTATCGGAAGCGGACTTAGAATATATATGTCCACACCCATGGAGCTTTTACAAAGAACTCACAAAGGTGAGGGTGAACCGAAGTCAAGAATTATAATAATGGTTGTAGGGTTTTTGCTGCTGGCGGTAGGTTACGGTATTGCACTGTTTGTAGGCGGATTGCTTTCATCTATTAACTATTTCTTTGTAGCGGTGCTTGCCACCATATTTGCAACTTACCTTTTATATGCAACTTTTACGGTGTTTATGTTGAAAGTGCAAAGAAATAATAAAAGCTTTTATACACCGAAGAGGTTTTTGAGTGTAAGCGGTCTTTTATACAGAATGAAGGGCAATGCAATATCTCTTGCAAGTATCTCTATTCTAAGTGCCGGAGTTATCATAAGTCTGTCTACTACGGTAACGATATACTCAAACTATATAAAGCTTGGTGACAGTGTAATACCCAGAGAATACAGGATTTCAGCCGGAAGTGAGAACATAAGCAATGAAGCTGTGGCAAAGAAACTGCAAAGTCTTGTGGAGTCAAGCGTGCCTGATACGTCAATGATTAAAGATGAGTATACTACATTTGATATGACTGTGGCTGCCGTAAAGACAGGTAATGAAATAAGTAAATATCAAAGAGGAAGTAAGGCCGATCCTATATTTGTGATTGCAAGCGACCTTAACGGATACAATGGAAGAACACATCAAAAATATTAAGCTTGATGAAGGAGAAATCTTTACTTTGGAGAGAATAAAAATAATAAAATCAGCGACACATTAAAAAAATCGGAGACAGAGATTTTAAAGTTATAAAAATAGACAGTATATTTCCTTTAGAATATTCGGGAGTGGACGGATACAATATTGTTGTTAAAGATATGGCCACTCTGGAATTTGTAAGAGAGGCTTTGGACGGATCGGATATCACTTGCAGTGTATACTGGGATGTAGACGGAGCGAATGACAAAGAATATAATAATAAATTGACAAAGCTTGTAGCCGATATAAAAAGTGAATTTAAAGGTGACGGAAACGGTATGATTGACGTAAACAGTCGTACCGTGATGATAAGTAATCAGTATGAGGTAAACGGAGGATTTTTTTATTCCTTGGAGTTTTGATAGGTATTATCTTCCTTACAGGAACGGTTCTGATTACGTATTATAAGAGAATCAGTGAAGGTTTTGAGGACAGAGAAAAGTATCAAATCATGAAAAAAACTGGGGCTTTCAGATGATTTGATAAAGAAAACCACCGATTCTCAAATCTGCCTGATGTTTTACGGACCTCTTATTGTAGCGGCTATTCATTGTATTGTGGCGTCAAAGATTATCTTCAGACTTTTGGGGCTGTTTGGAGTATCGGACGCTTTACTGTATATGATATGCCTTGGGGATGTGCTGTTAATATTTGCACTTATTTACTTTGTTATTTTTTTAAACTTACATCAAAAGTTTACACGAATATAGTCAGATAAATTTAAGTTCATTAAATATTTAAATATAAGAATTATAATAAATTTAGATAATACAGATAGGGTTTTCTATGGTATAATGCAGTATTAAGATGACATTATAAGATAGAAAGAGGCTGTATGGATATTTTTAAGAGATTTGATGGATTTTTTTGGATTCATCAGTGACAATGTTTCATGCGATAAATGAATGCGAAAAAGTTTTTACAAAAATCAGGCTTTTACTTATCTGCCTGAAAATGAAAAATGGAATATAAAACAAAGGAAAGTACTATACAAAAAGAAATTCATCAAGTCTTATAGCTTTTGATATAGCTGAAGGAGATTATCATTTTCAGATAAGTGCCGCACATTCCGATTCACCAACATTTAAGCTTAAGGATAAACCTATAATAGAAGCAAACGGCTATTTAAAGCTGAATGTGGAAGGTTATGGAGGTATGATTAATGCCACATGGCTTGATAAACCTCTGACACTGGCAGGAAGAGTTATGGTAAATAACGATAAAGGTATTGAAACAAGACTTCTTCATATAGATAGAGATTTACTTATTATTCCAAATGTACCTATACATTTTAACAGGGAGATAAATAAGGGATTTGCTTTCAATAATCAAGTTGATATGCTTCCGGTATTCAGTGCAGGCAGTCTTAAAGAAGCTGACTTTGACAATATGATTGCAAAGGAACTGGGTATAGAGCCTGAGGCTATACTTGCAAAAGATTTATATCTGGTAAACAGACAAAAGGCGGCGGTTATCGGATTTGACAATGAGCTTATATCAAGCGGAAGACTTGACGATTTGGAGTGTGTTTACACATCGCTTAGAGGATTTGTTGAGGCTGAAAATACAAATCATATAAATGTCTTTGCGGTATTTGACAATGAAGAGGTGGGCTCCGTTACAAAGCAGGGGGCCATGTCTACATTTCTTGCAAGCACACTTGACAGATTAAATACTGCACTTGGAAAATCAAAGGAAGAGTATTACACAGCTATAGCAAAGAGTATGCTTATCAGCTGTGATAATGCACATGCCGTTCATCCAAATCACCCTGAACTGTTTGATGTAAAGAACAGACCGGTTTTAAATCAAGGAATTGCAATTAAAGAAAGTGCAAATCAAAAATATACAACAGATGCATTCAGCAGAGCGATACTTAAAAAGATTCTTGAAAAGAAAAATATACCTTATCAGACTTTTGCAAACAGAAGTGATATTGCAGGTGGTTCAACTCTTGGAAATCTTTCAAATACCGTTGTAAGTATGAATGCTGTGGACATCGGATTGCCGCAGTTGGCAATGCATTCCGCATATGAGACTGCAGGTGCAAAGGATGTAGGATATGCTTTTGAGACACTTAAAGCCTTTTTTTGAAGCAAATATTGATATAAAAGATGACAAGGTCGCTGTAGAGGTTTAAATGAAAGAAAATAAGAATGACATATATTTTAAATGGGGTTTAACAGCAGTTGTGGTTATAGTAATAGCCCTTGTAATATCTTTGATTTTCAGTAAACTTGGGCCTATTGCTACAGCCATAAGCACTATAATATCAACCGTTTCTTCAGTGCTTTACGGTGTGGTGATGGCGTTTCTGATGGCACCGGTATATGATCGTATCGGCATATGGGTGGGTGAGATATTATCATCACTGTTTCCAAAGTGGAAGAAATCCGATAAGTATGCGAAGATGATAGCCACTCTGGCCTGCCTTGTAATACTTATTCTGGTAGTGTTTGCTTTGATAATGATGATTATACCTGAGTTGGTAAACAGTATCACAAATGTTATCAGCTACGCACCTTCGGGTACACAGAATCTGGAAGCCTGGCTTAAGGATATACTGAATAAAAATCCGAATCTTGAGAAACTTATAATCGGGAATTATCTGGATATCAGTGCGAGACTTAGCGATATAGCCACTACAACGGTATTGCCTAATGTAAATACCTATATAAAGAATCTCTCAAGCGGTGTAATCAATGCTCTTGGTGTGGTAGTAAATATTATTATCGGTTTAATGGTAATGATGTATCTTTTAAATATGAAAACCACGCTGGCATCACAAGCAAAGAAAATAGTGTATGCGGTTGCAGGAGTAAAGATAGGAAATGAAATAGTTACAGAGGCCAGATATATCAAGAACATGTTTGAAAAGTTTATTGTAGGTAAGATAATAGATTCTATTATAATAGGAATAATAAACTATGTATTTATGGCCATAATACATATGCCATATGCCTTGCTTATAAGTGTGGTGGTAGGTGTAACCAATGTAATACCTTTCTTCGGACCTTTTATAGGTGCAATTCCAAGTATTATACTTTTGCTTCTTATATCGCCTGTTACGGCACTTCAGTTTGCCGTATGGATTTTGATATTGCAGCAGGTGGATGGAAATATTATCGGACCTAAGATACTGGGACAGACTACAGGACTTCCAAGCTTTTGGGTACTGTTTTCGATACTGTTATTTGGCGGACTTTTCGGTATTGTGGGAATGATAATAGCTGTGCCTACTTGGGCTATAATATACAGGACTATAAGCAGGCTTTCAGAGCATTTCTTAAAGAAAAAGGGATTGGAGCCTGACAGCAAACATTACATGGACCTTGATCATATAGATGAAGAAACAAAAGAAATATATAAAAATTAGAATATTTATTTGCCCCTCATTTGATAAAAAAATAATGAGGGGTGTTTTTTTAGGAGGAGAAATGACAAAAGAAAATTTAAAAGTATATAGAAAATGTAAAAGCGGGGGATATACCTTTGGCACAGAATAACCACAACTTATAAAAGGGCTACCGACTTTCCTAAGTACTTTGAAATCTTAAACGATATGAATGATAAAGAAGCAATAGAGACGGCAGGAGAGGAGATAGCCATGGGAATTGAACATCAGTCCACACTGTGGCATGCAACACCTTTTGCCTGTATATTCCTATACAGAGTCTTTAAAAAGGCTTTAAAGGACAGAGATAAAAATTCGGTAGCAGAATACCTTGTACCGGAGCTTGCGGAATTGTTCGGATATATAGCTGAAGCGGTAAATATTGTCGAAAATATGGAGCATGCAGATCCTTTACCGAACTTCAAAGATATGATTGATGAAAAGTATCTTTGGTCCGAAGTTTATGATGAAGAAGAGGATGAAATGAGATGGGAAGAAGAAGATGTATTTCCGGATGATTTGTTTTACAGCTTTTACTACTATTCAAAACAGGTGTTGCTGCTTTTAAAACCTTTATTAGAACAGTCGGATGATGAATGGTCTAAGAAATTGTATGAGCTATATAGTATAACGCAATGATTTTTTTGTATACAGAAAGGTGGTCCGATAGAGATAATAGAATAATATTGTATTAAAATTTAAATAGGAACTTGTTTTTTTGAGAACAAAGTGATATACTCTAGTTAGCGATATCTAACTGGGAGGTTTTTTAATGAATGTAGTAAATATAATTATAGTATTAATTGTTGCGGCAATAGTTGTATTCGGTTCAATCAACTATATAAAGAAGTTGAAAAAAAGGCGGAGATTGTTGTCCTGAGCATGAAGAAGCCACGAAGTCCGTAAAAAGTAAAGGATAGAGATAAGTCACATTATCCGTATGAAGCAAAGCTTGCCATTGACGGTATGAGTTGCAATAATTGCGTAAGAAATGTAGAGAATGCACTAAATGCTCTTGACGGAACTTGGGCAACTGTAAGTCTTGAAGATAATATGGCGACAGTCCTTTTAAAAAATCCGCCTGATATTGAGAAGCTTTCAAAGGCGGTAGCGGATGCGGGATATATGGTATTGAAGAGAAAATCAAAGATATAGCCTTAATAATATGTATATGTTATAATAAATATTACAAAAGTATGAATATATCATATACTGTGAGTAGAAAGGAAAAGTTTATGTCAAAGAAGATTAAAGTTTTTTATGATTATACCTGTCCGTTTTGTTATAAAGGTTTAAAGGAACTTGGAGATATTCTTCCGGATTATAAAACTGTAGAGATTGAATGGTCCCCATGTGAAGCTCATCCAAGACCTGAACCTGCAAGAGTGCATTCAGATTTGGCCGCACAGGTAGGATTTTTATTTGGCGGAAAACGGCTTTAATATCAGAAAGTACAATGATTCGGTATTTGAAGCACATTTTGAGAATCAGCAAAGAATTGATGATGTAGAGCTTTTGGCTGATTTGGCCGAAGCTGCGGGCGCAAAGAGAGAAGATATCCTTACCTTGCTTAATGAGAACAGGAATGCAAAGAAGGTGGAGGATTCAAACATTGAAGTTTGGCAGACTTTGGAGATTCAGGCCGTACCTTCTTATGTATACGGTGATAAGATGGCGGCATCGGGAGGCGGACTTTTGGTTCCTATCAGCAAAGTTGCAGAGCTTTTTCAAGCTTGCTTCAAAGGCTGAATAATGTGTAATTTTTGTGTAGAAATTTACAAAAAGTTACTTAAAAAAATATTTAACAAAGTTTTTATAGATAACATAAGAGATATCACGTTATTATATATAATTAATGTATTTTAACGTGATTTTTTTATGCAGAAAAACCGAAAAAATGGAGTGGTTGAGCCTTTTTTAATGCTTCGCAAAGAGAATGCAACATTTTCTTATTGACATTTAACATTTATGTAATATAATTAGTGTATCCCGACGAACAAAAAGATTCGTTCTTTTGCAAGAAAGGAAGTAAATGATAAATAAAATAAAAAAGGTTACTTTAGTAGCATGTGTATTTTCTGCATTGATGGCAGGAAGTGCTTATGCAGCTACACAGGCGGAGGTTGACAAAGTTACAGGTCCCGCATTCGGTTTGAATGCCGATCAGTATGAAACAACGCTTGACTCATATAAACAACAGCAGGAAGCTGAGCTTGTAGCAAAGGAGGATGCGGAAATAGCTGCTCTTAGAGAAGCGGCTAAGGGAAGATCCATAGGTAAGTTTAAAGCCTATGCCTACTCACATGATTGCGATCCTTCAAATATAACAAAAGCAGGCACAACACCGGTTGTTGGAAGAACTATTGCGGCTGACTGGTCAGTGCTCCCAAGGGGTACAAGAGTCCGCATAGGAAATAGTGATACTATCTATGTTGTTGAGGATACAGGTGGTAATATCAAGGGAAAGACCATTGATATCTATATGAACAATGATAGTGAAGCCAGAGCGCACGGAGTAAGATATCCGGAACTTTATATTGTTGAAGGCGATGCGAAGGAAGCTCAGCAAAAGATTGAAGCAATCTTGGCAAGAAGAGCTGAAAGACAGGCCGGACAGAATCAGTAAAAACAGAATACAGCAAATAAGTTAATATAAAAGAACAGTTATACATAGTTACAGCAGGTAACGTGAGCAATATACAGCATATATAGCTCAGAGGACTCTTTATCAAGAAGGGGTAATATAGTTAATACATTTGCAAAAAGGGATATTAGAGAGAAAAATCATTTCGGTTTTCTCTTTTTATATTTTGTAGATTAAAAAGGTCTTAATTCTTTCCGAAGGAATAAAACGGAAAAATTAAGACCTTTATATATTATTTTGCAAACTGTCTTGGTGGTGTATTTTCATTAAGAAGCTCAAACTTATATCCGTCAGCTTTAAGTCTCTCTATGATTGTAGGGAGAGCATCGTGTACGAATGCAGTATTCGGCATATCATGCATAAGTAAAATGGAATGAGTATTCTCATTTACCTGTCTGATAGTCTGGTCGATAAGTTCCTGACCTCTCTTGCCCTCTACGTCACCGTCAAATGAATTCCAGTCAAAGTATACTATTCCTCTGTCTCTTACAGCCTGTAAAAGCTGAGGTCTTATAGCTTTATTATAGCTTGCATTGCTTCCGCCCGGGAAACGAAGCATAGTGCTGTGCTCACCTGTAGCCTTAAATATAAGATCGTCCATAGCGTCATAGTCTGCCATAAAAGCATCTACGGAAGCATATATCTGCTTGTAGTTATGTGTCAAACTGTGAACGGCTACATTATGTCCTCTGTCTTTTATCTGCTTAAGCATATTTATCAGAGGTTCAGTATCCATATACTGTGCTGTAACAAAGAAGCAAGCCTTGATATTGTACTGATCCAAGATATCCAAAAGTCTTGGTGTACCTGTCCAAGGACCGTCGTCAAATGTGAAATAAACAACCTTTTCATCCGGACCCGGATTGCTCACAGGCACTGTGGTGGTTTCAGCTGTTGTATCCGTCTCGCTCTCAGATATTGCGTTAATCTCACCGTCGGTTGAAGTTTCGCTTTGATTTACTTCTACAGTTTCATTTGCATTCTTTGAGGAATCGGCTACTTTTACATTCTTTTTTTACGTGACTGCCATCCATAGGCAACCATTGCCGTAAAAATACAACAAAAAATTAAAACTACAATCGGGACGAAAATATTCTTTCGTCTTCTTCTACTTCTCCTTTTCATTTCTACCTTCCTTATATAAATTGAATGCCCTGAGTTGTGTGGAATCTACGATAGACAAAATATAAGATGTAGATGACATACAGAGTATTCGATACATTTACCTAGTATAGCAGATAATACTATATTTGTGTTGATAAATTTCTTAAATACTTTTTAAAGGAATATGTAATTGCTCTTTAAGCAGTAGATGAATAGAAATAAAGTTTATTTTTTTAATACTTATGTTGACAATCAGGGAATATATGGATATTATGTCTGTGTTCAGTTTTTTTAATGTAAAGGAATGATTTTTATGGTATATATATGGCTTATTTTGGGCTTCGTATGTCTTGTTGGAGGAGCTAATTTTTTGTTGAGGGTGCTTCGGGAGTGGCAAGAAAGTTGAATGTCCCTTCGGTTGTAATTGGGCTTACTATAGTGGCTTTCGGAACCAGTGCACCTGAGGCGGCGGTAAGTATTGATGCGGCATTAAAGGGCAACAATGCAATAGCGCTGAACAATGTAATCGGATCGAATATATTTAATCTCTTGGCTGTAGTGGGAATTTGCGGAATAATACATGCTATGCCGGTGGATAAGGCGCTTTTGAAATTTGATTATATTGTAAATATTGTTATAACAATATTGTTACTTGGATTTGTTTTTCTTTTTTTAAGCGGCATAGACAGAATTGCCGGAGTTATTTTCCTTCTTATTTTTATAGCGTATATGATATACACTATAAGGCTTGCATTAAAGGGAAGCAATGACGCTAATGATGAAAAGAAAAAGAATTTACCTATACCTTTGGCCATTGTTTATATAGTGGGAGGACTTGCTCTTGTAGTGTTTGGCGGTGACAAGGTAGTGGAGTCCGCTTCCGAGATAGCGTTGATGTTCGGAATGAGTGAGACTTTGGTCGGACTTACAATAGTCGCTATAGGAACATCACTTCCTGAACTTGTGACAAGTATTGTAGCATCAAGCAAGGGAGAGAATGCGCTTGCCCTTGGAAATGTCGTAGGTTCAAATATATTCAATATAATATTTATTCTGGCATTTTCATCGGTACTTAATCCGATAGGTGCGGAAGTTGTGGCTGTATACGATACATTTTTTTGCTTTGTGCAAGTTTGATGGTATATATACTTGCCAAGAATGACGGTGAGATATCAAAAAAAGAAGGCCTCGCAATGGTAGCGGCCTATATAGCGTATACTGTATATATTATTTTTAAGATAAGAGGGGCTGTCGGGAAATACTGAATTTTAATCCCTACAGAACAAAATAGAAATATCCTGACAAATACAAGGCATTTTGGCTTTGTGACTTTGTCAGGATATTTTACTTTTCTATAATACTGTCTGTTTTTGGGCATAAAACCCCCTTGGCTGAAATTTTTGCTTTTTGCATTTTTTTACTATGCTGTTTTTCTCCTGTAGTTTTTCCTTCAAATTTCTTTAGTTTGGCATAGAGAAAACGATGATATTTATTTATATTTCTTCCTATTGCAAAAAGCATAAATTCTTTTATAAACCTTATCTGAAGTACGATAGTTAAAGCGTCGGAAATCTTCATTCTCTTTAATATCTCCAAAATGACCTTCTGTTTGAATAGAGCGTATCTGTCGTTTCAGAATACCTTTTTCACTCTGTATGTTAGCATGTGACTTCTCTCGAGTTCTTCCCATACTTCATTGATCTTCATTACTTTATTCTTATCAATATCTTTATCAGGATTATACTTGTATAAACATTTAGACTTATGTTCACATCCACTACAGTCTGAACATCCATATACTTCATATGTTTGTGTATAACCATTCTGTTCTTTCTTTTCTGTGTTGATATGTCTCAGTTCACGGCCGTCATGACAGATATAGACTTGCTCATCCTCAAATACCGTTGTCTTCATGTTGTAGTATTTACCTATATCTTTACTGTATGCTCTTGTTTTTTTCGTTTTTCGTGATCCTGTAGTTTTTATATAACTGTCTATTTGATTTTCTTTCAGATATAAGAGGTTTTTTTCTCACTACAATAGCCGCTATCTGCCGTAACTTCTTCAAGCACTTCTCCAAATGCTTTCTTATGCTTTTCAAGGACAGGAATCAGTGTGTTATAGTCTGTACGATCATTACTTACATAACCATGCACAATAAAATAATTCTCTACTGCTATCTGTACATTGTATGCCGGCTTTAGCTGCCCGTTCAACATATGATCTTCCTTCATTCGCATAAAGGTTGCTTCCAAATCAGTTTTTTTGAGTAGCTGTTTCTATCTTTCCCCATAATCTCAAAGCATTCTTTATAGTGCATTAATCGCTGTCCACAATGTTCAAGCTCTTCATAGAGTTGTTGAAGTTTTGGCTTTCTCTGCCCTTTCCGTTAACAAATACAATACCTTCTCCGTCAGCAATAGCCATAAGGTTTTTTTCTGTAGCTTAAGCATTTCAATAGGCGAACAGTTATCAATCTCTATAATACGATTATTAGATAGCTTTTTTATGTTTTGTAATCTTTCTTTTTCTGTTCTTTTTCAATAACATCTCTGACTTTATCAATTCCGTCAATCACAAACATCTGTGCATTTCCAAGCTCGTACTTCTCCCCAAAAACTGTTATCTTGTAAAAAGAATTATAATCTGAATAAAAGCTTATCTATAGAATCCAGAAGACCTGCAAGATGATAATTAATGCTTCCACGCCATACAAAAGTATAACGATTAGCATTAGCTTCTATTTTCGTTCCATCGATAAATAATTCTTTTAATGTTACAAACCCTTCTTTTTTTAATCGTCTCATAAACTGATAGTTTAAGTCATCTAGGATATCTGAAGTAAGTTTCTTACCTTTAAAATCATAAAAGGCATCTCTTTTAGGCTTCCTCCCTTGAGTAAGCCAGATAAAAGCAATATCTCTTTCGCATAAATCTACAATACGATCAATAGAACGAATTCCTCGCATATTTGCATAAGTAATAACTGCATACATCATGATAGGGTTATACCCTGTTCTTCCCTTATCCGAACAATTGGCTAACAGTCCGGAAAAATCTAAATCCTCCATAACTTTTTTTAGGGTATAGACTGGATCGTCATCTGGCAAACTCAATTCATAGAAGCTAAAGTTGATTTTCTGTTGACCTATTTCAAAAAAGTCGTTATAATAATTAACTGTGAGCATAGTTACATTATAACATGTAACGGAGAAAGATGGTTGTCGTTAGCCATCTTTTTTTATGTAAAAACTTTAAGGAGGAGTGACTCATTTTAAGTCACTCCTCCCTCTTTTATGACTGCCATTTCCCGACAGCCCCATCTTTATGCCAGGAACGGGACGAGGAATAGGAATCCACATCCAATGATTATTCCTGTTACAATAAGAACTATAGCGCAATATCCCATAATATCTCTTGCACCGAGACCTGCTATACCGAGAGCCGGTAGAGCCCAGAACGGTTGAAGCATATTTGTCCATGCATCACCCCATGCGATAGCCATGGCTGATACTGCAGGAGAAACACCGAGAGCGTTTCCGGCAGGCATTACGATAGGAGCCTGTACAGCCCACTGACCGCCACCTGAAGGTACGAAGAAGTTTACAATACCTGCTGAGAGGAAAGTAAACAACGGGAATGTAGTCTGATTTGATATATTTACAAAGAAATCACTTATAGCACCTGCAAGTGACTGACCTGTAGGACCTGTAGCAGTCATAATGCCCATGATACCTGCATAGAACGGGAACTGTAATATAATACCTCCGGCACTCTTTGCGGCATCTGTAATAGCGTTTACATAACTTATAGGTGTTCCATGGAATATAATTCCAAGTGTAAGGAAAATCAAATTTACTACATTAAGTGACAAAGTGATACTTCCCTTTGGTTTTATATGTGTATATTAAATAAACTATGGCAAGTATTGCCACAAGTATTGAAAGCAGAGGGAATCTCTCAAGCCATTCAGCCGGTGTCGCTGTTTTATCCGTAACCTTGGCAGTTTCGGTTTCTACCAATAGCTTAGGATCTACAGTAACGGTATCCTCAGGAGTGGGATGCATCTGTGCATTTACAAATGCTATAACTATAATTATAGCTATAACAATTATAAGATTCCAAGCTGAGAATATTGTCTGTGAAGTAGGTATTGATTCTGTTACAGCACCTGCTGTTTGTGTACCTATAGCTTCACTGTATGATGCAAGCTGAAGCGGTATGGAACCTGAGAAACCTGCATGCCATATTACGAAACCTGAATAAGCCGATGCGATAAGAAGTCTGTAGTCAACGCCTTTTACTTTTTTTGCAATTTCCTTTGCGAGTATAGCACCGACTACAAGTCCGAATCCCCAGTTAAGCCAGCAGGCAATCATTGAAACCACCGTAATAAAAATAATTGCCGATGTAGGAGATTTAGGAACTCCTGCAGCCGCATTTATAGCCCTCTTTACCAGCGGTGCGGTAGCAAGTGCCGTGCCGAGAACAAGCACCAAAGCCATCTGCATTGAGAATCCGAGCAATGACCACATACTCTCGCCCCAAGCGTTCGCTATTTCAAACGGATTCATTTTGCTGACAGGCATTGCAGCGACAAAAACAAGAATAGTAAGTACGATACAAAAAATAAATGCGTCCGGCAAATATTTCTGAACAATATTTACACATGCGTTTGTAAATTTCTTAAACATTCATCTGCCTCCTTTTTGCAAATTGTTTAATTATTAACATTATTATATCAATCCGATATCCGTTTTTTTCCAGTCTAAAAAAATAACGAAAAATGTATAAATATATTATATATATCACACAAAAAAAATTTATAATTAGTATTTTTCTGATACTGAAGTCATCCGATATGAGATTATAAAAAGACCGGAATGTCGATCTTAAAAGAGATTAATCTTTTAAATACGGCATCCCGGCCATGGAAATTTAAATTATACTAAAATAAATTAGAATGTCTTTAAATCATCTGCAACCTTAAGAGGTGCCTCTGTCTTTGCTATAACATCTTCCACACTTACGCCCTCAGCTACTTCTGTAAGCACAAGACCTTCATCGGTAACCTTTATTACAGCCAATTCGGTAACAATTTCATCAACTGCATGAATAGCGGTAGCGGGGAGTGTGATGTCCTTTAAAATCTTTGGAGCACCGTCTTTTGCGGTATGTGTCATAGCGACAACAACTTTCTTTGAACCTGTAACAAGATCCATAGCACCGCCCATACCGGGAACCATTTTACCCGGAACTATATGGCTTGCAAGATTTCCGTGAGCATCTACCTGCAATGCACCTAAAACAGTCATATCAACATGTCCGCCTCGAATAATCATAAATGAGAATGCACTGTCAAAGTATGCGGCACCGGGAAGTACGGTAACATTTTGTCCGCCGGAATTAATTAAATGTTTATCTGCTGTTGCACTTGAAGCCAAAGGACCCATACCGAGGATTCCGTTCTCTGACTGAAGTGTAATTTCTATACCCTCAGGTACATAGTCAGCCACCATAGTAGGAAGTCCTATACCTAAGTTTACTACGTCACCATCGTTTAAATCTCTTGCAACACGTCTTGCAATTCTCTCTTTTGACATTATGACTCACCTCCTACAAGATAATCTACAAATATTGCAGGTATTGCAACATTTTCAGGCTGTATATCGCCTACAGGAACTATAAGTTCAGCGCCCGCAATAACAACATCGGCAGCAGTTGCCATAACTGTATTGAAGTTTTTGCTTGTAGCCGTAAAGTAAAGGTTTCCCTTCTCATCGGCTATTGTTGCACCGATAAGTGCAAAGTCGGCTCTTAAAGGCTTTTCCAAAAGATAATCTTTACCGTCAATATTTAATACCTGCTTACCTTCGGCAACCTCGGTACCTACACCTGTAGGTGTAAGTACACCTCCAAGTCCTGCGCCGCCTGAACGTATTCTCTCTGCAAGTGTACCCTGAGGAGAAAGCTCAACCTCCATAGTACCGTCATGCATCTTTTGTCCTGTTATAGGATTTGTACCTATATGTGTTGCAATAACTTTTTTTACCTGATTGTTGGCAACCAGTTTTCCGATACCTGTGGTAGGAGTTGCCGTATCATTACAAATAAGCGTTAAGTCCTTTACACCTTTTTCAACTAATGCATCAATAATCGGTTCGGGTGTACCGCATGCTAAAAATCCGCCTACCATGATTGTAGCGCCGTCATTGATACCTGCAATAGCATCTTTGATTGAAACTATTTTCATTTTGTCTCCCTTTCTACAACAATTGCTGTGCCCATTCCACCACCTATACACAGTGTAGCAAGGCCGCATTTAACATCTCTTTTTTGCATCTCAAAGAGTAAAGTGGTGAGTATTCTTGCACCTGATGCTCCGATAGGATGTCCAAGTGCGATTGCACCGCCGTTTACATTTGTGATTTCTCTCTTAAATCCGAGTTCGTTGCATACTGCAAGAGCCTGTGCCGCAAAAGCTTCGTTTGCCTCTATAAGTTCAAGATCGTCGGCTGTGATACCTGCTTTTTTCATTGCTTTTTGTGATGCCGGAATTACTCCGAGTCCCATTACGCTTGGATCAACACCTCCTGAAGCATATCCCTTTATGGTAGCCATGATAGGAAGTTTAAGCTCAAGTGCCTTTTCCTTTGATGCGATAATGAACATTGCGGCACCGTCATTGATACCTGAAGCATTACCTGCAGTTACAGTACCGTCTTTTTTAAATGCCGGTTTAAGCTTTGCAAGATTTTCGATTGTAGTATTGAACTTAGGATATTCATCCGTATCAAATACCTTAGGATCGCCTTTTCTTTGTGGAATAAGTACAGGAACTATTTCATCTTTTAATCTTCCGGTCTCTATAGCTACCTGTGCTCTTCTCTGGCTTTCAACAGAGAATACATCCTGGTCTTCTCTTGTTATTCCTTTTTGTTCAGCAATATTTTCCGCTGTCACGCCCATGTGGTAGTTGTTGTAAGCATCCCAAAGACCGTCTGTAATCATCTCGTCAATCAATGTTTGATTACCCATCTTAACGCCGAATCTTGTGCCTTTAACAAGATATGGAGCGTTTGACATGCTCTCCGTACCGCCTGCAAGAATGATATCCGCATCACCGGCCTTTATAATCTGTGCTGCAAGTTCAACAGTTCTAAGACCTGAACCGCAAACCTTATTTATTGAAAATGCGGGTGTTGTATTTGGCAATCCCGCTCCGAGTATTACCTGACGAGCGATATTCTGGCCAAGTCCTGCGCCTAAAACATTTCCTATAACGGCTTCGTCGATAAGAGAAGCGTCAATGCCTGCACGTTCAATAGCACCCTTTGCTGCAGTTATACCGAGGTCTACTGCACTTACACCTGCTAATGAACCTCCGAAACTACCGATAGCTGTTCTTGCTGCACTGACGATAACTACTTCTTTCATATTTTTCACCTCACTTATTCTATAAAAGTGGACAATACCGATTGAGTAAACTTTTTTTGTATTGTCAGATATATGTATCACTTATAGCATATCACAAGTGAAATCAATTATCTACCCCTTGGTTATTCAAAATTGCTATAAAAAAATAATATGTTTTTTTATATATCTTATTTAAACAATGTGTTATAATAAATAAAAAAATATTGATATGTAAAAAAATATTAAAGATGAGTCGTGTTTAATCTTTTACAGATAATAAAAAGAACAGCAAAATAATTTTTGCTCAATATAAATGAAAAATATATGTTTTTAAGCATGATGATATTTCAATTTTAGAATATTGTTATGCAAAATGGATATAATAATTAGTCTAAAAACTAATTGATTGTCGGATACATATATGTTATATTTTTTTATCATATGGATTTACATGTCAAGCTTGATTCCTGACATGCAATATTGACAAGGAGGTGTTTTATGGGTTTTGTAAGGTTTGATACAGAAGGTGCTGTAGGTATTGTTACAATAGACAGACCGAAGGCGCTCAATGCTTTGAACTCTGAAGTACTGGCTGAGCTTGATGCTTGCTTTGACAGTATTGACACTAATACAATCAGAGCCGTCATTTTGACAGGTTCAGGAGATAAGTCTTTTGTAGCAGGTGCCGATATAGGTGAAATGAGCAAATTGAGTCCGGTAGAGGGTGAGGCTTTCGGTAAGAAGGGAAATGATGTGTTCAGAAAGATAGAGACTTTCCCTGTTCCTGTTATAGCCGCCGTAAACGGATTTGCACTTGGCGGAGGATGTGAGATTGCTATGAGCTGTGATATTCGTATATGCTCGGACAATGCAATGTTCGGTCAACCTGAAGTGGGACTTGGAATCACACCGGGATTTGGCGGAACACAAAGACTTGCAAGAATAGTCGGCGTAGGAATGGCAAAGCAGCTGATTTATACAGCAAGAAATATAAAAGCTGATGAGGCGTTTAGAATAGGGCTGGTTAACGCTGTATATACACCGGAGGAACTTATGCCTCGCCGCAAAGAAGATGGCGGCTACTATAGCACAGAATGCTCCTATTGCAGTTCGTGCATGTAAGAAAGCTATCAATGACGGACTTGACGCGAAGATGGATGATGCGATTGTGATTGAAGAAAAGCTCTTTGGAAGTTGCTTTGAAACACATGATCAGATAGAGGGTATGAACGCTTTCCTTGAAAAAGAGAAAAAGAGAAGAATTTTACTAATTCATAAATACCGGTTTAATATAAAAAAATTATAAAAAAAGTCAAAAAAATATATTTTAATTCAGAAAGGATAAAAATGAAAAGTTGGTATTATCGGTGCAGGTACAATGGGTTCAGGAATTGCTCAGGCTTTTGCAATGACAGAAGGATATGAAGTAAGACTTTGCGATATTAAGGAAGAATACGCACAGGCAGGTTTTGCAAAGATTCAAAAAGAACATCAATTTCCTTGTAGGAAAAGAGAAAATATCAAAAAGAGGCCGGAGATGCAATTATTTCAAAAAAATAAAAAGTAGGCCTTAGCGATATCTGCAGTGACTGTGATTTGATTGTGGAAGTAGCGCTTGAAAAGATGGAAGTTAAGCAGCAGATTTTTAAAGAGCTTCAGAATATAGTTCCTAAGGATTGTATTTTCGCTTCAAATACTTCATCACTTTCTATCACAAGAATAGGTGAGGCGCTTGACAGACCTGTAGTAGGTATGCATTTCTTTAACCCTGCAGACAGAATGAAACTTGTTGAGGTAATCGGTGGAGAAAAAGACACCTGCAGAATTGGTGGAAAAGATTAAGAAGATATCTGAAGATATAGGAAAGACTCCTGTACAGGTTAAAGAAGCACCGGGATTTGTAGTAAACCGTATCCTTGTTCCAATGATTAATGAAGCAATCAATGTATGGGCTGCAGGCACAGCAGATGCTGAAGGTGTAGACACAGCTATGATTCTGGGATGTGCACATCCTATGGGACCTCTTCATTTGGCAGATCTTATAGGCCTTGACATTTGTCTTGCCATTATGGAAGTTATTCACAATGAGACAGGGGATGACAAGTATTTACCGGCTCCGAAGTTAAAAAGAGCTTGTAGCTGCAGGTAAGCTTTGGTAAGAAGACCGGAGAAGGAATATTCTCTTATAAGTAAAATATATATCCCCTTTTTACAGTTAAAATGTAGAAAGGGGTTTTAATGTGAGATAGATACAAAAGGCGGGTTTGTATTTACTATATAGGTGAAAGAAAACTAAGAAAGGATAACGCAAACAAAGACTTTCACTATTTATGTTTGCACTTGGATTTATTCAAGTAGGTATGATTCATGGATTTTACTTTAGACAAGAAACATGAGATGGCAAGATCCCTCTTTAGGGAGTTTGCCGAAAAGGAAGTAAAACCTCTTGCAATAGAGGTGGATGAAACGGAAATATTTCCAAGAGAGACTGTAACAAAGATGGCAAAATACGGTTTCCTTGGTATTCCTGTAGCAAAGGAGTATGGAGGACAGGGAGCCGATCCTCTTGCATATGTAATGTGTGTAGAAGAGTTGTCAAAGGTATGTGCTACAACAGGTGTTATTGTTTCCGCTCATACATCACTTTGTGCAGATCCTATCGCTATGTACGGTACACCTGAGCAGAAGGAAAAATATCTTGTTCCTTTGGCAAAGGGAGAGAAGCTTGGAGCTTTTGCACTTACAGAGCCTAATGCAGGTACAGATGCACAGGGTGCGGTTACAAAGGCTGTGCTTGACGGTGACGAGTATGTACTTAACGGTTCAAAGATTTTTATTACAAACGGTAAAGAGGCTGATATCTATGTTGTAATTGCTTGTACAGAGATAAAGGTGGATGCAAAGGGCAGACAGAAGAAGATTTTCTCCGCATTCATAGTTGAGAAGGATACACCGGGATTCGGATTCGGAACAAAGGAAAAGAAGATGGGTATCAGAGGTTCATCTACTTATGAGCTTATTTTTACAGATTGCAGAGTTCCGAAGGAAAATATGCTCGGTCCTGCAGGTAAGGGATTCGGTATCGCAATGCATACTCTTGACGGCGGTCGTATCGGTATTGCCGCACAGGCACTTGGTATCGCTGAGGGAGCACTTGAGAGAACAGTTGCATATGTAAAAGAGAGAAAGCAGTTCGGAAGATCTATCGGAGCATTCCAGAATACTCAATTTGAGCTTGCAAATATGGCAACCAAAGTAAAGGCGGCACAGATGCTTGTATATAGAGCAGCTATGGCTAAGGCAACACAGAAGACATATTCGGAGGAAGCGGCTATGGCTAAGCTTTTTGCTGCAGAAGTGGCAATGGAAGTTACCACAAAGGCAGTACAGCTTCACGGCGGATATGGATATACAAGAGAATACGAAATTGAAAGAATGATGCGTGATGCGAAGATTACAGAAGTATACGAAGGTACAAGTGAAGTACAAAGAATGGTAATTTCAGGCGCATTGCTTAAATAATTGTGCTATTACGAATGGAGGATGTCATGAAGATAGTTGTTTGTATTAAACAAGTGCCGGATACAAAGGGCGGTGTTGTTTTTAACCCTGACGGCACATTAAACAGAGGAGCTATGCTTACTATTATGAACCCGGATGATAAGGCGGGTCTTGAGGCTGCTCTTAGACTTAAAGATAAATACGGTGCAGAAGTTACTGTAGTTACTATGGGACTTCCAAAGGCTGATGAAGTGCTTAGAGAAGCTATGGCAATGGGCGCCGACAAGGCTGTGCTTATAACAGACAGAGTACTTGGAGGAGCAGATACATGGGCTACATCACAGACTATAGCCGGAGCACTCAGAAAATTAGAGTATGATCTTATTATCACAGGGCGTCAGGCTATAGACGGAGATACTGCACAGGTAGGACCGCAGATTTCAGAACATCTGGATTTACCTGTTATCAGCTATGCACAAAAGATAGAGATTGATGGCGACAGCGTTGTGGTAGAGCGTCAGTTTGATGACAGATATCATGTTTTAAAAGCAAAAATGCCTGTACTTATTACAGCTTTATCAGAGCTTAATGAGCCAAGATATATGACTCCGGGTGGTATTTTTGATGCTTATGACAAAGAAGTAACTGTATTCTCAAGAGCGGACCTTGTAGGAGTTGATGACTCAAATATAGGTCTTAAGGGTTCACCGACACAGATTGCAAAAGCATCCGATAAGGTTAGAAAGGGTGCCGGAGAGCAGGTAAACCTTGGTGCATCAGAGTCTGTTGACTACATCATAGGCAAGTTAAAAGAAACACATATCATCTAAAAAGGAGTCGTTTATGAGACAAAATACAGAAGAATACAGGGGAGTGTTTACATTTGCCCAGCAGGTAGACGGCAAATTGAGCGGTATTTCCCTTGAACTTATAGGAAAAGGTAAGGATTTGGCTGCTGATCTCAATACTGAGGTTACAGCAGTATTACTTGGATCTGATATAAAGGGACTGGTTGAAGAACTCGCCGAGCACGGTGCTGATAAGATAATAGTTGTAGATGATCCTAAACTTAAAGAGTACCGTACAGAGCCTTATACACAGGCATTATCAGCGGTTATAAACGAGTTTAAGCCTGAGATATTCATTATCGGTGCTACAGCAATCGGTAGAGATCTGGGACCCAGAGTTTCGGCAAGAGTAGGAACGGGACTTACAGCAGACTGTACACAGCTTGAGATCGGTGATTATCCTTTAGTGGCTATTGCAGGAAGAGAGCAGAAGCATAATCAGCTTCTTATGACAAGACCTGCATTTGGTGGAAATACCATAGCTACTATCGCATGTCCTGAGAACAGACCTCAGATGGCAACAGTTCGTCCGGGTGTTATGCAAAAGAAGGAAAGAGTTGCAGGAGCAAAGGCGGAGGTAATAGACTTTGATGCCAAGCTTGAAGAGAACAGCAAGTATGTTGAGATTCTTGAGATAGTAAAGAATGCCAAGACAACGGAAGATATCATGGCTGCAAAGATTTTGGTATCAGGAGGTAGAGGTGTAGGTTCTGCTGAGAACTTTAAGATACTTAAGGATTTGGCAGATGCACTTCACGGTACTGTAAGCTGTTCAAGAGCTGTGGTTGATGCAGGTTGGATGTCAAAGGATATTCAGGTAGGACAGACAGGTAAGACAGTTCGTCCACATCTTTATTTTGCAATAGGTATTTCAGGTGCTATACAGCATTTGGCAGGTATGGAAGAGAGTGACATTATCATCGCTATCAATAAGGATGAGAATGCGCCTATCTTCAGCGTTGCCGACTATGGTATAGTAGGTGATTTGAACAAGATAGTTCCTGCACTTACAGAGAAGATTAAAGCGGAGCTTGCTAAAGAAGATTAATGCTGAAGCAGATTAATATAGACATATAAATTAAATCGCTATAAACCGAAAAACGGGTTTATGGCGATTTTTTTGTTTTTAAAAAGAGTACAAATTCCTGCTTGACATAGAATGAAAAATATTTTATAATCAAAAAAACCTTAAAACATACTAAATTAATAGGTAAATAGGTTATAGGTTTCTTGTTGTAAAGTAGGAAGGAATGCTCATGGGAAAGAAAGAACACAGTCACGAACATAATCATAATCACGAACACAATCATAGTCACGAACATAATCATGAACATAAGCATGGAGTTGACCATATTCACAGCCATAGAAATTTGATAGGTTTTGATGAACATGGAGTGCCGACAATTACATTAAAGTCGGATCATGAAGAGGACGGAGACGATAAAGGCCTTTTATCAGAGATTATATGAATGCCGTATCTGAGTACAGAAAGACTTTTCCGTCAAAGGATGAGGTTTTGGAAAATACTCCGGATCCGGCAGTAAGAGAGATGATTTTGCGCCAGAATCAGCTTGGATTTGATACCACATTTGACAGATTTGACAGTCAGCAGCCACAGTGTGGTTTCGGTATGGCCGGAATCTGCTGTAAGATCTGTAATATGGGTCCATGTAAGATAACTTCAAAGAGTCCTAAGGGAGTCTGTGGTGCGGATGCGGACCTTATAGTGGCAAGAAATTTGCTTCGTTCAGCTGCTGCAGGTGCGGCTCAACACGGTATGCACGGTAGAGAAGTTATTCTGTCTTTAAAGTGGGCAGCTGAAGGAAAGCTTGATTTACCTATACTGGGACAGCAAAAGATAAAGGATACCGCAAAAGCTTTCGGAATAAAGACGGAAAGAAGAAGCATAAAAAAGATTGCTTCAGAACTTGCGGATATACTTTTAGAGGATATGAGCCGCACGGTACCGGGAGATTATAAAATTATAGAGGCACTTGGTTCCGAGGAAAGAAAAAAGGTATGGAAGGAACTGGATATTCTACCTATCAGCGCATATCATGAAGTATTTGAGGCTTATCATAAAACAGGTGTCGGTACCGACGGTGACTGGAAGAGTATTATGCAGCAGTTTTTACGCTGCGGACTTGCATTTACATACTCAGGTGTTGTAAGTACATCAATAGCAACTGACGGTCTTTTCGGAGTTGGAGACAGAGTTACATCAAAGGTAAATATCGGTGCTCTGAAAAAGGGATATGTAAATATTGCGGTACACGGTCATCTTCCTACACTTGTAAGTGAGATTGTAAGAGTCGGTCAGGAAGAGAAGTTTATAAATCTTGCAAAAGAAGCGGGTGCAAAGGGAATCAGATTCTACGGTATCTGCTGTTCAGGACTTTCAGCAATGTATCGCTATGCAGGAGTTATTCCGCTTTCAAATGCGGTATCGGCAGAGCTTGTACTTGGTACGGGAGCACTTGACCTTTGGATTGCCGATGTGCAGGATGTATTCCCGTCCATTATGGAAGTTGCAAAATGCTTCAGAACTACAGTTGTTACAACCAGTGAGTCTGCAAGATTGCCGGGTGCCGAGAGATTTGAATATGATCATCATCATTCAAATATAGGAGAGACAAGAGAACTTGCAGAAAAAATAGTACTTAGAGGTATAGAAAGCTTTAAAGACAGACAGGGTATACCTGTATACATTCCACCTTATGAAGTGGATGCCGAAGTAGGTTTTTCACCTGAGTATGTGCATAAGCACTACGGCTCTATGAAGCCTTTATACGAGGCTGTAAAGGAAGGCAAGATACTTGGTATCGTAAACATAGTAGGATGTAACAATCCTAAGGTTGTGTATGAGAAATGTGTTATTGACGTGGCCAATGCACTGCTTAGAAACAATATTTTGATACTTACAAACGGATGTGCCTCATTCCCGCTTATGAAGATGGGATATTGCAATGTTTCGGGACAGGAGCATGCAGGTGAGAGTTTAAAAGAATTCCTTGGAGATTTACCTCCGGTATGGCATGTGGGTGAGTGTATTGACAATACCAAGTCAAGCGGAATCTTTGCAGGTGTTGCAGGTGAGGCGGGTAAGCCTCTTTATGAAATGCCTTTTGCATTTTCATCTCCGGAGTGGAGTAATGAAAAGGGAATAGATGCGGCCCTTGGCTTCAGACTTATGGGAATCAATTCATATCACTGTGTGGAAGCTCAAATTCACGGTTCAAAGAATGTAATAGAATTTTTGAAAGAGGGCACAAAGGAATTACTTGGTTCTGTGATGGTTGTAGATACAAATCCGGATTCTCTGGGTGAAAAAATAGTTGCCGATATCATTGAAAAGAGAAAGGCTCTCGGATGGGCTGTACCTGATGAGATAGTATATAAGAATGAAGAACTTACACTTGTGGGGAAAGTTTCAGAGGCAAAGTCTTACGCTTTGCCTTTTTATTGAAATTTGAATTTAAAGTATAAAACAGTATAAAAACAAGCTGTTTTTTTAAAGAGAATTAGTTTGATATTTTTTTCTTTATCATAGTATGGGGATGTGAAAAAACTCGATTGAGTTTTTCGCATCTTCCTTTTGCCTTTATTTTGTATAAATGGCTGAAATCATACGCAAAAAAAGCGCAGTTCCCCTACCCCATAGAAATTCTTTTTTTGAATCTATGCGGCAGCTCTGTTTCTCATCTTTTTTTCTGATATTTATATAAATTATGGCCTATCGCTACGAGTAAAACTTCCAGTTTGACTGAATGAATACCTCTTCGGACAATTCTCTTGTACCAACGGTCGCTTTTTCATAATTCCGAAAGTGCCTTCTGCCTGTATCGAACGGTTCATTCGTAATAGTGCACCGTGGATACTTTCTAGGTTTTCAATTACTTCCTGATGCATGGAAGTTAGTTCATGATTGATCCGAACGGTTCGATTCTTGTCTGTCTTCTTACATTTATTTGCATATGGACATCCGCTACAGTCTTCGCATTCATACAGTTCTTCCTTGCGTCCGTATTGATTTCCCTTCACATTTTTTCTGCATAAAAAATGGAATGTTTTATCGTTAGGACATCTCATGAATCCTTGCTCATCAATTCTGAAGTTAACGGCACGAAATGGATCTTCATGATATTTCCGATCCTTAGTTTCCTTTTTAAACATTGGAAATTTCATATACTTTTCAATGCCGTTCTGTTCACAGAAAATATAATTGTTGTATGAGCCATATCCGGCATCTGCCACAGGATATTTGGGGTAGAATCCATAAGTTTGTTTGAAGCGCTCCATCAAAGGAACAAAACAATCCATATCCGAACGATAATGGTTTACGTCAACAACTGCAATATATTCATCTGCTACACCAATCTGTACATTATATGCAGGCAGAAGCTGATCATTGCCCATGTAATCTGTTTTTGATACGCATAAAAGGTAGCTGAGTTATCTGTTTTTAGAGTAACTGTTTCGGTTAGGACCACAGATTTCAATTTTTTGTATGTATTCTTGAAGTTTCTGACGGAAAGTAGTCAAGTGTTCATAATGACGCTGTTCTTTGGATTTTCGCTTTCCACTTCCGTAAACAAATGTACTTGTATCCAGTTCCCATAAAAGTACTAGCTGCTCAATGATTTCACTCAAATAATCCGGTACATACTCTGTGTTTGTTGTAATCTGCACCCCACTCCATGCGATTTCTGCATTAATTTCCTCAATCTCCGCAGTGATTTTTTCGTAAAGCTTGTAACGGAACTTTTCGGTAGCCTTCTTCCATACCCAGGTATACTTGTTTGCGTTTGCTTCAAACTTGGAGCCGTCGATGTAGAGATGTTGCAGATCTACATGCTCCTCGTTAAAGATAGTATGATTGATGTCATTAAAAATGTTTTCAATCTTATCTTGAAGTATTTCATTGATGAAGTATCCAAAGGTTCTGTATGACGGAGTCCGGTGATCCATGAGATACATGAACCTGATATTAACTTTGCAGTTGTCTTCCAGTTCTCTCAGAGAGCAATAACCGCTAGTCATAAACCCGAAAAGTACTGTTTTTAACATGTTGACCGGATTATATCTGAATCGTCCGGTTGTGTACTCCGGAATATCGTTCAGATACTTGTTTAAATCTATTCCTCCCATCAATCTGTCAAATGTTAAAACAGGATCCAGCAGATCCAAACAATCTGAAAGAAACAGTGGTAAATATCCTTGTTTTGAATTACAATAATTAGTGTGTAAAGTTTTTCATCGTAAGTTAATTTTACCACAAAAAAATAGGACCTTTCGCATTAACGAATGGTCCTATTTCTTTTAGGGACTTATTTCACAGCCCCATTGATACTAATCTCCGGCAGTAAGTTCTCCAACATCAGGAGTCAGCCGAGCCTGGAGATTTTTTTGTTTTTATGTGGAGGAAATATAATAAGGCACAGCTATTGACAACTGATTTATAAGATGTACAATGAAATTAAATAAAAAGCTTCGTGAAAGTTTTTTGTATGGGGAATGAGGAGGAATTTTATGGACATGCAGTTGTTTTTGGGACTCTGTAATAACAGTTGTCAGTGTAGTCAGATATGTGGGATATTTTGTCGCTGTCGGACTTATTGTGAGATATCTGATAGTAAAGTCAAAGAGGTAAAGGTTAATTTATAAATTACAAACATTTTTATAAGGTTGATTTGGTGAGTTGGATGACAACTCACCTTTTTTTATGAATATGAATGGTTTTTGTGGTACAATGTAAATATTATAAAAATTATACCTTTTTATTTGTTTAAAATAGAGTTTTCAAGGTTCAATATAACTTAGCGTTGTGAGAAATTTGAGTTACTTTATAAGTGGAGAGGTTAATACAGGAGATAGTAATGGCTATAGATAATAAGAAAGAGCAGGAACGAGATGAGCTTCATCGTGCAATATGGGCAATAGCGGATGAACTTAGAGGTGCGGTAGACGGTTGGGACTTTTAAAAATTATGTACTGGGCACTATGTTCTATAGATATATATCTGAGAATATAACGGATTATATCAATAAAGGTGAAATAGAGGCTGGGAATCCGGACTTTGATTACTCAATGATGAATGATACAGAAGCAGAAGAAGCAAGACAAAGTCTGGTTGAAGAAAAAGGATTCTTTATTCTGCCTTCAGAGTTGTTTTGTAATGTAAGAGCGAAAGCTAAAGGTGATGAAAATTTGAATGAAACTCTTGAGAAAGTGTTTCGTCATATTGAAGAATCTGCAAAGGGCAGTGAATCTGAATCCGACTTTGCAGGTCTTTTTGATGATTTTGATGTGAACAGTAATAAGCTTGGCTCAACAGTAGCAAAGAGAAATGAAAAACTTTGTAAGCTTCTTGACGGTGTTGCAGGTATGAATCTTGGAGATGTAAAAAAACATGATATTGATGCCTTTGGAGATGCCTATGAATACCTTATGACAATGTATGCATCAAATGCAGGTAAGTCTGGAGGAGAATTCTTTACACCTGCGGATGTTTCAGAGTTGCTTACAAGGCTTGGTACAGTTGGAAAGACTGAAATTAACAAGGTATATGACCCCTGCCTGCGGATCGGGTTCGTTACTTTTGAAGGCTGAGAAAGTGCTTGGAAGAGATAAAGTTCGTAACGGATTCTTTGGACAGGAAATTAATATAACAACCTATAACCTTTGTCGTATAAATATGTTCTTACATGATATAGGCTTTGATAAGTTCAGTATTGCATGTGAAGATACTCTTACAGCACCTGCACACTGGGATGATGAGCCTTTTGAACTTATTGTTTCAAATCCGCCATATTCAATAAAATGGGCAGGAGATGAAAATCCGTTACTTATAAACGATCCCAGATTTGCACCTGCGGGAGTGCTTGCACCTAAGAGCAAAGCTGATTTGGCATTCATTATGCATAGTCTTTCATGGCTTGCATCAAATGGAACTGCCGCTATTGTATGCTTCCCCGGTATAATGTATCGTGGCGGTGCCGAGCAGAAAATCAGAAAGTATCTGATAGATAATAACTATATTGATTGTATAATACAACTTCCGTCAAATCTTTTCTTCGGTACATCTATTGCAACCTGTATTATGGTTTTTAAAGAAGGGAAAAAGCTGACAGTAAAAACTTTATTTATAGATGCTACAAACGAGTGTGTTAAGGTTACAAATAATAACAAACTCATTCAGGAAAATATAAATAAGATTGTGGACTGCTTTTACAAAAAGGGCTGAAATCAAGCATTTTTTTCACATCTTGCCACATATGAAGAAGTTTCAGGAAATGAATACAATCTTTCTGTTTCTACTTATGTAGAGGCTGAAGATACAAGAGAAAAGATTGATATAGTAAAACTTAATGCGGAAATTAAAGAAATAGTTGCTCGTGAAGAAGCTTTTAAGAAAAGCAATTGATGAAATAATTGCAGAAATTGAGGTGTAATAAATGAGCAAAATTGGATGAACTTATAAAAGAATTATGTCCGAATGGGGTGGAGTATCAAACTATTGGTAATTTGATAAATAATAAAAATTATTGAGATAATAAGTCCATCAATAAAAAAATCAAACGAAACGATTATAAAGAAATAGGTGATATTCCAATTATTTCACAAGAAATGTTGTATATTTCAGGCTACTGTGATATTACAGAAGGTATATTACCAGACGATGAATATGTTTGTTTTGGAGACCATAGTGAGCATATAAAATATATTGATTTTTCATTCGTTCAAGGTGCTGATGGACTTAAGATAATGAAGCTGAAAGAAAAGCTGATGGCGAAATATTTTTACTATGCAATTTCTTCGGCATATGTTAAACATAATAATTATGAAAGGCATTATAAATATTTAGTTGATACTTTAATTCCTGTACCTCCTCTGGAGGTACAACGTGAAATAGTCCGGATATTGGACTCTTTCACGTTGCTTACAGCAGAGCTTACAGCAGAGCTTACAGCTCGTAAAAAGCAGTATGAATATTATAGAGATGAGCTGTTAAAACCACATAAAAGCATTCCAATAGTAACTTTAAAAGAGATTGCCGGTTCTATTTATAGAGGCACAGGAATAAAACGTGATCAAGTTACAGAAGATGGAGTGCCATGTGTCAGATATGGAGAAATCTATACAACGTATAATACTTGGTTTGATGAGTGTGCATCGCATACTAAAGAAGAGTATGTGTCCTCACCGAAATATTTCGAGCATGGAGATATTTTGTTTGCAATAACAGGAGAAAGTGTTGAAGATATATCAAAATCTATAGCATATATAGGGCATGATAAATGTCTGGCAGGTGGTGATATAGTTGTAATGAAACATAATCAAAATCCAAGATATCTTGCACATGTTTTAAATACTTCGATGGCGAGGGAACAAAAAAGCAAGGGAAAAGTTAAGAGTAAGGTAGTACATTCAAATGTTTCATCTATTGAACAGATAAGAATTCCTTTGCCTACACTTGAAGTGCAGGAACGTTATGCTGATGTTCTGGATAACTTTGAGAAGATTTGCAATGACCTTAATATAGGACTTCCTGCTGAGATTGAAGCTCGTAAAAAACAGTATGAGTACTATAGAGATGTATTGTTGACATTTGCTGAAACAGGAAGCACAATCTTAACAGACAGACAGACAGACAGACAGACAGACAGACAGACAGACAGACAGTAATTAAACTTATTCAATATGTCTTTGGATATGCACCTGTTAGGCTTGATGAAATAGCAACTATTATACGTGGTGGTAATTTCCAAAAGAAGGATTTTGTAAAGAATGGAAGACCTTGTATTCACTATGGTCAGATGTATACTCATTTTGGTGTTTATGCAGATGAAACTATAACATTTGTAAATGAGGAAGTCTTTTCAAAGTCAAAAATTGCAAGACATGGAGATATTGTTATGGCTGTAACAAGTGAAAATGTGGAGGATGTTTGTTCTTGCACTGCCTGGCTTGGTGATGAGGAGGTTGCTATCAGTGGGCATACAGCAATTATTAGACATAATCAAAATGCAAAATATATGTCCTACTTCTTCCATTCATCTGCATTTTATGAGCAGAAGAAACGCTTAGCACATGGTACAAAGGTAATTGAGGTTACGCCAAGCAAGTTAGGTGGAATAGAAATTTTGTTGCCTACCATAGAAGAACAATCAAGAATAGTATCTATCTTGGATAGATTCTATTCATTATGCAATGATATTACAAATGGGACTTCCTGCCGAAATAGAAGCCCTGTAAAAAAACAATATGAATATTATAGAGATAAATTACTTGATTTTCAAGTAAATAAAGGAGGAAAGGTGCTGTGTCATATTTTAATATTATCGCACAGACGACAGAAAAACACAGTTGTTACAGAATATGAACCGGTAAAAACACGCTCCGGAAATTACCAATCTGAAGCAGCATTGGAAAAAGAATTTATTCGTATGCTTACTGAACAGGGATATGAATATCTTACAATACATAAAGAAGATGATTTGATTAATAACCTTCGTGGTCAAACTTGAAAAACTTAATAACTATAATTTCTCACAAGCTGAGTGGGACAGATTCTTTAAAGAATGTATTGCAAATCAGAATGAGGGGATTGTAGAAAAAAACTCGTAAAATTCAAGAGGACAATATTCAGGTATTGAAGCGTGATGACGGAAGTACAAAGAATATTACTCTTATTGATAAGAAAAAAATATACACAATAATTTTTTTACAGGTTATCAACCAATATGTAATAGGTACTGCACAAGGTGCAAAGCGTGATAACAGATATGATGTTTCTATACTGGTGAACGGCTTTCCTCTGGTACATATAGAATTAAAGCGTAGAGGAGTGGCTATTCGAGAAGCATTCAATCAGATTAACAGATATCAAAGAGACTCGTTTTGGGCAGGAAGCGGTTTGTTTGAATATACACAGATTTTTGTTATATCTAACGGCACAAATACAAAGTATTATTCAAACAGTACCAGATTCAATGCAATCAAAGATGTAAATGCCTCAGCTATTTCAAAAAAGGGTAAAACAAGTAACAGCTTTGAATTTACTTCTTTTTGGGCAGATGCAAACAATAGAGTTATTCCTGATTTGATTGATTTTACAAGAACATTCTTTGCCAAGCATACTATTCTCAATATTATTACAAAATATTGTATCTTTACATCAGAAAATATGCTTATGGTAATGAGACCGTATCAAATTACTGCTACTGAGCGTATTTTAAATCGTATTGATATAGCTAATAACTATAAAAAATATGGTGATGTAGCCGGTGGTGGATATATATGGCATACAACAGGATCGGGTAAGACACTTACATCATTTAAGACTGCAAGGCAAGCGTCATTACTGCCTTATATAGATAAGGTATTATTTGTTGTTGACCGTAAGGACCTTGACTATCAGACAATGAAGGAATATGACCGCTTTGAGAAAGGTGCTGCAAATAGTAATACTTCTACAGCAATACTAAAGAAGCAGTTGGAAGACAGCAATGTACATATTATTATTACCACTATTCAGAAACTTGCAACTTTTATCAAGAAAAACAAAGAACATGACGTATACAATAAGCATGTGGTTATTATCTTTGATGAATGTCATAGAAGTCAATTTGGTGATATGCATGCAGCTATTGTAAAAAGCTTTAAAAAGTATCACTTATTCGGATTTACAGGAACGACGATTTTTCCTGCAAATACCGGAGGTGTTAGCAAGTCACAGTTTTTTACAACTGAGCAGACATTTGGAGATCAACTTCATACATATACGATAGTGGATGCAATCAATGATAAGAATGTTCTGCCGTTTAGGGTAGACTATGTAAAGACTATGGATTTAGGTGAAGATATAGATGATGAGCAGGTGTGGGATATTGCACGTGAAAAGGCAATGATGGCACCTGAAAGAATAAGGCTTATTACCGAATATATATTAAACAACTTTGACAGAAAGACATATCGAGGTGATAAAACTTATATTTATAATACACTTACCAATATTTCAGATGTTGCATCAGGTAAAAAAAGGGTGCAGTGGAAGAGATAAAGCAAAAACAAAGAGTGAGCGGATTCAACTCGATTTTTGCTGTGGCGTCTGTTCCTATGGCAAAATTATACTATCAGGAATTTAAGAAGCAGATGGAAGCGGATCCTACTAAGAAATTACGTATTGCCACTATCTATAGTTACGGTGCAAATGAGGATTATTATGACGGAGTGATAGGTGGAATTATTGATGAGGAAAACCCGGAGGATACATCTGCACTCGATAAATCGTCAAGAGATTTTTTGGAAGATGCCATTAAAGATTATAATGAGATGTTTCATACGAATTATTCGACAGATAGTGATAAATTTCAAAATTATTATAAGGATGTTTCACTTCGTATGAAGAATAAGGAACTGGATTTATTAATTGTTGTAAATATGTTCCTTACAGGTTTTGATGCAACCACATTAAATACATTATGGGCAGATAAGAACCTCAAAATGCATGGACTGATTCAGGCATTTTCAAGAACAAACAGAATTTTGAATTCTATTAAGACCTTTGGAAATATCATTTGTTTTAGAAATCTTCAAAAGAGAGTAGATACTGCTATTTCACTTTTCGGTGATAAAAATGCAGGCGGTATTGTTTTGATGAAGGGGTTCAAAGATTATTACTATGGTTATGAGGGCGTAGACGGTAAATTATATACCGGATATGTGGATATGATAGAGGAACTTATATCAAAGTTTCCGCTTTCAGAGCCTAGAATCATAGGTGAGCAGAATCAGAAAGGATTTTATTGCCCTATTCGGTGCTATTCTTCGTATGAGAAATATATTATCTGCATTTGATGAATTCTCAGGTCAGGAGATAATTACTGAAAGAGATTTCCAGGATTACCTTGGAAGATATCAGGATTTACGTGATGAATGGAATGAAAAGCGTAAAAAAAGGGTGAAAAGCACTGATATTATTGATGATATCGTATTTGAGGTTGAACTTATCAAGCAGATAGAAATAAATATTGATTATATTCTTATGTTGGTTAATAAGTATCATGACAGTCATTGTGAAGATAAAGAGGTGCTTATTACAATTAAAAAGGCTATTGATTCAAGTCCTGAGCTTCGTAGTAAAAAGCTTCTTATTGAGAAATTTTATTTCAGGAATCAATGATGTTGATGATGTGATGGCTGAATGGAGTGATTATGTAAATAAAAATCGAGAAGAAGAGCTTCTTCAGATTATCGATGAGGAAAAGCTTAAAGGAATCGAAACCAGGAAGTTCATTGAAAATGCATTTCGTGACGGTGAAATCAAGACTACAGGTACGGAAATTGATAAGCTCATGCCGGCAGTATCCCGTTTTGGAGGCGGAAGTCGAGCTGCTAAAAAACAGACAGTCATTGATAAGTTGAAATCTTTCTTTGAAAAGTATTACGGTATCGGTGGATCGTTTGCTGATGAAAAGCCAAAGATTGTGAATTACGATGTAGACAGTCAAAAACATCTGGGTAATGTTGCAGATAAGTTGAACTAAGTGGGGTGAGGCGGTTGCCTCACCCTAATTTATATTATTTTACATTCTCCTAATTTCCGCCTGCAGCATATTTCCGACTAAAGTTGCAAAGTTGTCAAGCGATTTTACTTTTACAAAACTTCGGCCGAAGATTTTTTGCACATTCGGCAGGTCTGCATCATCGCCGGTAAAGGCACAGAGGACATATATGTTTTCAAGCTTTGCCTTATGTACAAGCTCGGTCATATCCTCTATAGCTATATCGCCGCTGTAATTTCTTGATTTGCCTTTGACCTCAAGCATATCATTCGGCTTTATATCTGTAAGCCATATCACAACTCTGTGAGAAGCGTTGTTTTTCTTCATCTGCTCCATTAGAGCGTTAAGCGCAAGACCGTCTCTGTTTGCACCAGTAGTAAAGAATCTGAATATCTCATTGTTTTTTGAGGTTTCATTGTAATCTCTGTAAAGATTCATTACAGTGTATCCGTTCATAGATGAATAACCCCATACTCTTACGGGAACATGGCAGTTGTCAAGTGCCTTTGAAATAATATAGCCCTGTGTGGATACAGTGTCCATACGATGAATCTGTGAAGCCGAGGCATCCAGTAAAATATCGACACTTATGCTGCCGCTGCCTTCCGCAACCTGTTTTTCAAAAATCTTATCATTGTTAAGATACAATGCCTTCCATACGAGAGCCGGATTTAGCTTACCGGTCTTTGAGTAGACGGTAGTAGGTTCAAGCTGGGTCAGCAGGGCATTTTTGATACGATTTGTAAGTTCCAAGATAGATGCATTATTGCTTCCTATATTAGCAAAGAAAAATTCTTTATTTTTAGTATACTGCTTTTGCATTTCTTTTCGCATCTTTGCGGCAAATCCGCTTACCTTGTCTTCACTTTCACCTCTTGTAAAAAATATTCTGGTACCTTCATGATTACCGGTACAGCACTCTCTTTGTATTTTCTCTGAAGTCTTATCATCATAGATGGACTTTCCGAAATAGCTACTGATATATTTCCTAAGTCCTTCTTCCGTGATTCTGTTAAATTTTTCAGAGTCTGTTTCAAATGCGGAGGCGTCAGTTCCTCCCTGATTTTCAACATAGCCAAGTACAAGCTTGGTGACGCCTTCAATTTCATTTGATACTCCTGCCTTTTTGCCGAAGAAGAGCCTTGGAACAGGGATTTTAAATCTGCGTTTTTGACCCTTTGCACTGACACCGGGAAGATAGGTGAAATACTTTGCTAGGGTATTGGAGAGACTCCGAATAAAACCTTCAGTATCCACATCAGCACCGATTTCCACGTCACTTAAGAGTTTTCTGTCTACCAAATCGGGTAGTCCGCTGTCCTCACCCATAGAGGTTCTGTAATGTCCTTCAAGTATCCATCCCTCTCTGCTTTCGGCAATACTCGGCATAAACTCTACAAGCTTTTGTTTGCAGTACTCTTTCCTAAGGAATGGAAGACTTGGTCTTGAATCCTTTTCCTTTTCAAAGGTGGAATTTTCAAGTGCAATCCAAAACAAAGCTTCATAGGTTCCCTGTCCTATGGTTTCATGGAAGGTATTGTAAAACTCCTTTAACCTTTTCCAGTCAAAATGTGCATAGCTGCTGCCAAGTATTGTATTCCAATAAAGGTCCGCTTTTGCATTATTGTCATACATACGAAATCCGACGGAAACATCATAACTTCCTGCGGCATTCCAAATCATGTTTGCAGCTCTCTTTTTTTCAAACTCCGTCAAGATCATGAAAAGATACTCTCCCCCGAAAGGCTTTCAGGCAATCTTGCACTTACAATATCAAGTACAAGTTGTCTTTCATACTCGTCAAAGCATTTATTGATAAGTCCCATTTCCAGAGCCTTTGTAACTCCAAGTCCTTTTTTCATCATACCTATACAGGATATAAGGCCTCTAAGATCAAGACTTCTGGTAGAGATTTCGCCGCCCTCACATTTTTTTCTTATTTCATCAAAGAGAGTGGCAAACTGTGAGATATATTCAGGCTTTAGGGTAGGATATTTATCCTTTATAAGCTTTTGTAAGTTTTCTGCCGATATAACAGGCATATGAAGTACCATAAATCTTGAAGCAAGTGCTTCGTTCATCTCTCTGGTGCCGGCATAGCCGTAGTTCATTGTGCCTATAAATCTTGTGGCTTCATGAAGATTTATTCTGTCATATCCCGGCAAGTCAATGGTTCTTCTAAAGTCAAGTACCGCATGAAGTACGGCAAGAGATTCATTCTTTGCCATATTTATTTCATCAAGTACTCCGAAACCTCCCTTTACGGCACAGTTTAATATAGGTCCCTTTCTAAGTTTGACTTCACCGTTTTCAAAGGTATCGGAGCCTATAAGAGATGAAGCGTCGGTATTTATATAAAGTGATATATCCCACTGAGGCCTTGCAAATGCCATGGCAAGATTTTGTGCCAATACGTTCTTTCCTGTAGCTTTAGGACCGTCAAGCAAGATATTTTCACCTGCTATTATAGCTGTAGCCGCTTCTTCCCAAATCTCTTTTCCGTAGTAAAGATATGAATCCTTCGGGATTCTTCTTTCATCCTCGGCTTCAAGCTTATAAAAGCTTCTGAATGACTTTATTTCTGAAATGAATTTTATCCGATATATTTTCCTGTTTTAAAAATTCTAAAATTTCCATATTTCCTCTGTCTAATAAAAAATAATAAAAAAACTCCCAAGACAGTATTATATTACAACTGTCTTGAGAGTAGCAATAATTTTATTTACTTTACAGGATCGGCAGGAGTGAAACCACCCTTTTTACCTCTCCAGATAGTAAGAACTGCGTATAAAGCGGCAATTACAGCACCGCCGATATAAGCAATATTCCAGCTTAAACCGAAGCCAAGCTTTGCATTCAAGATATAGCATGCACAAATAAATGTGTAGAAGATACCCGGTATAAGAGTCATCCATGCCCACTTTCCTCTCTTATTTATTATCAAATAAATAGTAGCGGCAGCAAGCGGGAAGAGTGCCATTGTCTGGTTAGACCATGCGAAATATCTCCAAAGAATATTGAATCCCTTAGGATCGATCTTTGCCCAAACAAGGATTGCACCTACTATAACGAAAATAGGAACTGCAAGACTGAGTCTTCTTGCATTGTTATCCTGCTTGATATGGAAAGTATCTGCAATAGTAAGTCTAAGTGCACGAAGTGCGGTATCTCCTGATGTTATAGGAAGTATAATAATACCGATAAGTGCTACGGCACCTCCGATAGGTCCAAGAGCATATCTACATACTACACCTACAACACTGGTAGGAGAAATAGCAACAAGCTCTCCTCCTTTTTGGATCATATACTGCCATACACCCTTGTCACTAAGCTGCATTGTGATACCGCCGTGCTCGGCTGTGAACTGGATAAGTGCCATTGTGCCTGCAGCCCATACCATAGCGATAAATCCTTCAACAACCATCATATTGTAGAAAGTCATACGACCTTCTTTTTCGCTCTTAATTGTACGAGCTACCAAGGCTGTCTGTGATGAGTGGAATCCTGAAAGGATACCGCAGGCTACAGTAACGAAGAAAATCGGAATAAAATGTCCTGCTTTAAAATATGCGGCATAGTCAAATGACTGTGTTGCCCAGCTTCCCCAAACATTTACAAGCGGATAATGGAAGATAACCATTGCACCGAATACACCAAGTGCAGAGAATACCAAAATCGCACCGAAGATAGGATATACACGTCCGATAATCTTATCAATCGGGAATACTGTTGCAATAAGGTAATAAGCAAAAATCACAGCGTAAATGACCCATGTTGAAACTTCTGTAGGAGCACCGCTGAAACCGAATACCTGAGTTGCGGCTATATCACCGGGTGTATAAATAAATACTGTACCTACAAGTAAAAGCAAGAGACATACAAACACGTCATAAATCCAGAATACGGTTTTACTTGTATATTTGCGAACCATCTCAGGCATCTGAGCACCGCCGTCTCTTGTACAAATCATACCTGCAAAATAGTCGTGAACGGCACCGCCGATTACATTACCTATCGGTATTGTAAGAAGTGCTATAGGCCCGAAGAGAATACCCTGGATAGGTCCGAGAATCGGTCCTGTTCCTGCGATATTAAGTAGGTTGATAAGTGCATTTTTCCATGTAGGCATAGGCACATAGTCTACACCGTCCTGCTTAGAATAGGCCGGTGTTTCTCTGTCGTCAGGCTGAAAAACATGGTCACATAACTTGCCCATAAGAAGCCCGCCTACGATTAGAATCACAAGGCCGATCATAAATGTTGCCATAGAAAAATTCCTCTCTTTCTATCTATGTTTAATTAATACATAATAAACATACTACTTGAAATAATAAGTTTTTCAAGTTTTTTTAATAAAAACATGGAAATATCTTTCATAAAAATATAAAAATTTATAGAAAAGACAGACAGCTGTCTCTTTATTTAAGTAAATAATAATTAATGAAAAAAATGTATGGTTAGAGGCTACTAACTATGCTAATATAACATAAAAACCTATTGTATTCGGAAAGGAGGAATATGTGAAAATAGGAGATATCCTTATAAATGAAGGGGAAAAGAAAAAATTCACACTTGGGAATATAAGCGGAACGGCTTTTTGTGGAAGAAATACAGGGAAAACTTTAGTTATCACTGCAGGAGTACATGGCGGAGAATATGTGGGAATAGAAACCGCTCTAAGACTTATAAAAGAACTTGAAGCTGAAAAATTGTCCGGAAATATTATTATCTGCCCTGTTTTAAATACCGACGGCTTTTATGACGGAGTAAAACAGATATCCACATCGGATTATAAAAATTTAAACAGGGAATTTCCGGGTGATGAAAAAGGTACAAGCACACAAAGACTTGCCTTTGATATAGAAAAATATCTCTACCCGACAGCTGATTTTATAGTGGATTTGCATGGTGGAGATATTAATGAGAACCTCATTCCTCTTATCTTCTTTCCTTACGGTTCAGGCGAAGATATGAAAAACTATGTAAGAGATATAGCTTCGAGAATGAGCGTGAATTTTAGAGTCGGATCCTACGCATCCAACGGACTTTACAGCTATGCCACAAAGAAGAATATTCCCGCAATGCTCTATGAAAGGGGGGCACATGGTATATGGAGTGAAGAGGATGTGCTTGCCGAAAAGAAAGATCTCTATAAGCTTATGGAGTTACTTGGGATAATAAAAGAAGGCCATGATATAAGCATAAATAAAAATCAAAAAGAAATAGCGAGAGCGGAGTATGTAGAGGCGGAGTGTGACGGGACTTTTGGTATCCTTATGTTAAACAGGGACAGAGAGTAAAAAAAGGGGAACTGCTTGGAGTATTAAAAAGTATTGAAGGAGAAAAGCTTCAGGAAGTGGTGAAGCGAAAATTTGATGCGGATATTTTTATATTATACATTATCCTTGGGGAGTCAGAAAGAAAGATGCATTGACAGCATACGGAACTGAATGAACAAATCACTTGACAAATTTATATAGTAAAATTAAAATACTTTGAGTATCAAACTATTTTGCTTTTGGTATTCAAAGTATTTTTTTTACTTTTGATGAAAGTCTTATGAAAGGACTTATGAAGGATGAAGATAGCACTTGCAGGAACAGGCTCAAAGCTGCCTTCTAAGGTTTTGACAAATGATGATTTGAGCAAAATCGTAGATACAAGTGATGAGTGGATCAGCCAAAGAACCGGAATCAAAAAAAGACATATCATAGGTGAGAAATGAAAATCTGGTAAGTCTGGCATTTGCAGCCGGAAAAGAAGCATTAGAATCTGCAAATATTGAAGGTAAGGATTTGGGACTTATCATAGTGGGTACCTCCACTCAGGATAAGAGACTTCCAAATACCGCATGTGAGTTGCAGCCTCTACTTGGTGCAAAGGACTGTGCATGTATGGATGTAAGCTCCGCATGTTCAGGATTTATTTATGCACTGAGCATTGCATATTCCATGATGAATACTCTGGATATTGAGTATGCTCTTGTAGTAGGCGGTGATGTACTTTCAAGAGAGATGGATTGGAGTGACAGAACCACCTGTGTACTTTTCGGTGACGGAGTGGGAGCTGCGGTACTTAAGAAAGCGGATATTGAAGAAGGATTTTTAAGCTTTGATATAGGGGCTGACGGAAGTAAGGGATTTGCACTGTATGATAATTCTTACGGTGATGACAGATATATAAGAATGGACGGACAAGAGGTCTTTAAATTCACTGTCAGAACGGTACCTCACAGCATTGAACAGGCTATACAAAAGGCCGGGGTACATAAGGATGATATAGATTTATATCTTTTACATCAGGCAAATTTGAGAATACTTGAGGCCGTATCCAAAAAGCTGGATATACCTCTTGAAAAGTTACCTCACAATCTGGAGAATACCGGAAATACTTCGGCAGGAAGTATCCCTTTACTGCTTGATGAGGTAATGAAAAAGGGCATTGCAAAAAAAGGAGATTTGATTTTTGCTCTGCGGATTCGGAGCAGGATTAACCTGGGGAACTTGTGTATTAAGATTGTAATTATTTTACAACTTAAATATAAAATAAAAATAAACATTTAAAAAAGGATGGAGAAAATTATGTCAGAGAAAAATGAAATCAATTATTGCAGAGCAGTTAAATATCGATGCGTCAGAAATCACATTGGAGTCAAAGCTTTCAAGGATGATTTAAATGCAGACTCACTTGACCTTTTTGAGATGGTAATGGCACTTGAGGATAACTACGGTGTTGAGATACCTTCTGAGGATTTAGAGAAGCTTTTAACTGTAGGTGATGTGGTAAATTACCTTAAGGACAAGGGCGTAGATAATTTATAAAAAATAAAAAACGCCTACGGGCGTTTTCTTAAAAAGGCAGAGGAAATTAATGCAAACAGAAATAACAAAACTATTAGGTATAGAATATCCGATAATTCAAGGCGGTATGGCATGGGTTGCCGAGCATCATTTGGCTGCAGCGGTAAGTGCGGCAGGCGGACTTGGACTTATTGGCGGGGCAAATGCACCGGCAGAGGTTGTAAGAAATGAAATAAGAGAGGCAAGAAAGCTTACAGATAAGCCTTTTGGAGTGAATGTAATGCTTATGTCACCTCATGCGGAAGAAATTGCCAAGGTAGTTGTGGAAGAAGGTATAAAGGTAGTTACTACAGGCGCAGGTTCACCTGAAAAGTATATGCAGATGTGGAAGGAAGCCGGAATAGTGGTAATTCCCTGTAGTTGCGAGTGTTGCACTTGCAAGAAGAATGGAAAGATGCGGAGCGGACGCCGTTGTGGCCGAAGGTACCGAGAGTGGCGGACATATAGGTGAAGCTACTACCATGACCTTGGTTCCACAGGTGGTAAATGCAGTAGATATTCCTGTTATTGCGGCAGGCGGTATTGCAGACGGAAGAGGTCTTGCTGCGGCACTTATGCTTGGAGCAAAAGGCTGTACAGATAGGCACAAGATTTGTGGTTGCAAATGAGTCTATTGTACATGAAAACTACAAAGACAGAGTAATCGCCGCAAAGGACATCGATTCGGCCGTAACAGGCAGAAGTCACGGACATCCTGTAAGAAGTCTTAGAAACGCTATGACCAGAGAATACACGAAGCTTGAGGCTGAGGGTAAGAGTTTTGAGGAACTTGAGTATTTGACTCTCGGTACACTCAGAAAGGCTGTTATGGAAGGTGATGTTGTAAACGGAACCGTTATGGCAGGTCAGATAGCAGGACTTATAAACAAAAAGCAAAGTGCAAAAGAAATCATTGACGAGATAATAAGTGAGGCAACTAATCTTTTAAAGAATGCAGGGAGCTTAGTATAAATTATGAAGATAGCATTTTTATTCCCGGGACAGGGAGCTCAAAAAAACAAAATATGGGCAAGAGTTTTTATGAAAATGATGCGGATTCAAGGGCGGTTTTTGACAGTGTCAAAACAGTCACGGGGATAGATGCATGTGATCTGATTTTCAAAGAAAATGATGAATTAAACAATACAAGATATACACAGATAGCCATGGTGACAACAGGTATTGCCATGTTAAAGGCTGTAGAAAAAACGGGACTTAAGGCTGATATATGTGCAGGGATTTAAGCCTTTGGAGAATATGAAGCACTGTATCTTTAAGCGGTGCTATAAGTGCTGAGGATGCCATTTCGGTAGTGGATAAAAGAGGTCAGTATATGTCGGAAATAAAGGGTGGTGCAATGAGTGCCGTACTTTCACTTTCCAACGAGACTATCAAGTCTGTAGTGGATGACATAGACGGATGTTGGGTGGCAAATTATAATTGCCCGGGACAGACTGTAATATCAGGCACTGAGGAAGCGGTTGCTCTTGCAGGCGAAAAATTAAAAGAAGCCGGAGCAAAAAGAGTACTGCCTTTAAAGGTAAGCGGTGCTTTTCACTCAGGACTTATGAAAGAAGCCGGAGAAAAACTTTCAAAAGTACTCGACGGTATTGAAATGAGAGATATTCAGATACCTTATGTGGCAAATATCAATGCAGAAATTGTTACAGATAAGAACGATATCAAAAAAAATTTGATAGATCAGGTATCCGGAAGTGTACATTTGGAACAGAGCATAAGAAAAATGATTGAATGGGGAGTTGATACCTTTGTAGAAATCGGCCCGGGAAAGACCATGGCAGGTTTTGTAAAGAAAATTGATGCAGAGGTAAAAATGTTCAATATTGAAGAGTATGCGGATGTGGCAAATGTTTGTAGTCAGATTTTGGAGGCGAAATGAAAAAGATTGGAAGGCAAAACAGCTTTTGGTAACAGGTGCAGGCAGAGGCATCGGAGCTGCTATAGCAAAGAAACTGGCAGCTGACGGAGCACTGGTATATGTAAATTATGCGGCATCAAGTGAGGCTGCAAAAAGGTTGCAAAAGAGATAGAGGATAAATGGCGGAAGGGCAAAAATCTGCCAATGTGATATATCGGATTATGAGAGCACCAAAGCAGATGATTGAAAATATCATTTCAGAGGAAGGTGCTGTGGATATATTGGTAAACAATGCCGGTATTACAAAAGATAATCTGATGATGAGAATGAAACCTGAAGAGTTTGATGCGGTAATAGCTACCAATTTAAAGGGAAGCTTTTAATACCATGCAGGTGGTTTCAAAATACATGATTAAGAAAAGAGCCGGAAGAATAATAAATATTTCTTCCGTTAGCGGTGTGATGGGCAATGCGGGACAGATAAACTATGCGGCATCAAAGGCAGGAGTTATAGGAATGACAAAGACTGCAGCAAGAGAGATGGCAAGCAGAAATATTACCGTAAATGCCATAGCACCGGGATATATAAGAACAGATATGACGGATGCCATGACAGATGATGCCAAGGCAAAGATAAATTCATTTATTCCGTTGGGATATCAGGGTGAGGTAGAGGATATTGCAAATATGGTGGCATACCTTGCCGGTGAAGAGGGCAGATATATTACAGGTCAGGTCATCAAAATAGATGGCGGAATGAGCATGTAATAAGAAGGATTGAAAGAACAACTGAAAAAGAGGTGACTATGAGAAGAAGAGTTGTTATTACAGGTTTGGGAGCTATCACACCGATAGGTCTTAATGTCAATGATTTTTGGAAAAATATAAAAGCAGGTGTACACGGTATAGGACCTATCACATACTTTGATACTACAGACTATAAGGCAAAGTTGGCGGCTGAAGTAAAGGACTTTGATGCCAAGAACTATATGGATCCAAAATCTGCCAGAAGAATGGAGCAGTTTTCACAGTTTGCAGTAGCGGCAACAAAAGAGGCCATTGAAGATGCAAAGCTTGATATGTCAAAGGAAGATCCTTATATGGTAGGGAGTTGCGGTAGGATCGGGAATCGGATCACTGCAGTCTATGGAAAAGGAATACGGAAAGCTTTTGGAAAAAGGGCCAAGCAGAGTGGCACCTCTTTTGGTACCGATGATGATTTCAAATATGGCGGCAGGTAATGTAGCAATTGCCTATGGATGTAAAGGAAAGAATATAAATGTAGTAACGGCTTGTGCCACAGGAACAAACTGTATAGGTGAGGCATTCAGATCCATCGTTTACGGAGAGGCTGATGTAATGCTTGCAGGCGGTACGGAAAGTTCCATCACTCCTATCGGTGTGGCGGGATTTACTTCACTCACAGCACTTAATACCGTAGATGATCCGGACAGAGCATCAATACCTTTTGATAAGGACAGAAACGGATTTATCATGGGAGAGGGGGCAGGCGTTTTGGTTTTAGAGGAACTTGAGCATGCTAAAAAAAGAGGTGCACATATATACGCCGAGATGGCAGGATATGGTGCAACCTGTGATGCATTCCATATTACTTCACCTGCAGAGGACGGCTCGGGCGCTGCAAAGGCTATGGAGCTTGCAATAAAAGATGCAGGTATGAAGCCTGAGGATATTGACTATGTAAATGCACATGGTACAGGAACTCATCACAATGATTTATTTGAGACCAAGGCAATAAAGACCGCACTTGGTGAGCATGCAAATAAAGTGGGAATAAGCTCTACAAAGTCAATGGTCGGACATCTTCTCGGTGCGGCCGGAGGTGTTGAGGCAATTGTATGTGTAAAGTCTATAGAAGACGGATTTATGCACAAGAATGTAGGACTTATAAATAAAGATCCTGAGTGTGATTTGGACTTTTTGACAGAGTCAAAAGAGGTGGAAGTCAACGGAACAATCAGCAATTCACTTGGATTTGGCGGTCACAATGCAAGTATAGTTATAAAAAAATTCGTGGAGTAAACCGATGAAAATAGATGAGATTATAAAACTTATAGAGACAGTAAGTAAGAATGATGTTGATACATTAAACTATGCTACAGATTCCGAAAAAATCGTTATAAAGAAAAATAAAACAAAGCTTGTAGCAGGAGAGGTTCAGGCCGTACCGGTGGCACAGAGCGTAAGTTTTGAAGCCGCAAACACGGCAGAGAACACAAAGGTTGCAGGTCATACCGTAACATCACCGCTTGTAGGAACTTTCTACAGTGCACCTTCACCTGATTCACCAAGCTTTGTAAATGTAGGTGACAGAGTAAAGAAAGGTCAGGTAATAGGTATTATTGAGGCAATGAAACTTATGAATGAGCTTGAGAGTGATTTTGACGGTGTTATAAAGGAAATCCTTGTTAAGGATGAGGATGTGGTAGAGTACGGACAGCCGCTGTTTATTTTTGGAGTAAAAAAATATGTTGGGAATTAAGGAAATTCAAGAGATAATACCTCACAGACATCCGTTTTTGCTTATTGACTGTATTGAGGAGCTGGAGCCGGGCAAAAAAAGTGTCGGATATAAATGTATAACATATAATGAGTCACAGTTTTTGGGACATTTTCCCGAGGAGCCTGTAATGCCGGGTGTGCTTATGATAGAGGCACTGGCACAGACAGGTGCGGTTGCTATATTGTCTGTACCTGAGAATAAGGGTAAGACAGCATATTTCGGAGCTATAAATTCCGCTAAATTTAAAAGAAAAGTTGTTCCGGGAGATAAGCTTAAATTATCTTGTGAGATAATCAGATCAAAAGGAAGAATAGGAATAGGAAAAGCTATAGCAAGTGTGGACGGTGAGATAGCGGTTGATGCCGAACTTACCTTTATCATTGGAGAATAAATGTTTAGAAAAGTATTGATAGCAAACAGAGGAGAGATTGCAGTCAGAATAATCAGAGCACTTAGAGAAATGGGTATTATAAGTGTTGCCGTATATTCCGAGGCGGACAGAGACAGCTTACATACGATGCTTGCAGATGAGGCTATTTGTATAGGACCTGCACCTGCGATGAAAAGCTATCTGGATATGGAGAGGATACTCAGTGCGGCCGTTACAACAGGTGCCGAGGCCATTCATCCGGGATTCGGATTTTTATCTGAGAATGAAAAATTTGCAAGACTTTGTACTGAAGTAGGAATAAAGTTTATCGGACCCTAAATCTGAAACAATTGCCAAAGCTTGGCGATAAGGCCGTAGCCAGAGCAACCATGCAAAAAGGCTCATATCCCTGTAATACCGGGAACTGACGGAAGTGTTAAGGATGTGAATGAGGCATTAAAGCTTGCAAAGAAAGTGGGCTTCCCCGTAATGATCAAGGCGGCTCTTGGCGGAGGCGGAAAGGGAATGAGAATATCAAGAAGTGAAGACGATTTTGCAGAGAATTTTATGACTGCAAAAGCGGAGGCGCTTAAGGGATTTTCCGACGACTCCATGTATATTGAAAAAAATATAGAAAGACCGAGACATATAGAGTTCCAGATTTTGGCGGACAGCTATGGAAATGTAATACATCTTGGTGAAAGAGATTGTTCCATACAAAGAAGACATCAAAAAGTACTGGAAGAGGCACCGTCGGTATTTCTTGACAGTAAGCTCAGAGAAAAGATGGGAAAGGCTGCAGTAAGTGCGGCAAAGGCTGCAGGATATGAGAATGCCGGAACCATTGAGTTTTTGGTGGATAAGAATAAAAACTTCTACTTTATGGAGATGAATACAAGAATTCAGGTAGAGCATCCTGTAACGGAGATGATCACCGGTATGGATCTTATAAAGGAGCAGATCAGAGTAGCTGCGGGAGAGAAGCTTTCAATTACTCAAAAGGATGTGAAGATTGAAGGACATTCCATAGAGTGCAGAATAAATGCCGAAAACCCCGATAAGAATTTTGCACCTTCTCCCGGGAAGAATTGAGAGCATGCATTTGCCGGGCGGTAACGGTGTAAGAATAGATACACATATTTATGAAGATTACACGGTATCACCTTTTTATGATTCCATGCTTTTAAAATTGATAGTTCATGGAAAAACAAGACAGGAAGCTATTGCAAAGATGAGATCGGCTCTTGGTGAAATTGTAATAGAAGGTGTGGATACAAATATAGATTTTAACTATGAGATTATTAATAATCCGTACTTTTATAGATGCTGATATAGATACTTCATTTATAGAAAAAAACAGTTTAAAATGTAGCAATGAAAGTTTTGAGGTGTTGTCATGTTTAGAAATATGTTTAAAAAAAGACATATGCAAAAGATAGAACCGGAAAGTGAAAAAGATAGATATCCCGGAGGGACTTTTGGAAAAAGTGCAGAATCTGTAAAGAGCCGATTTTTTTGCTGAAGATGTAAAGTCAAATCTTTATACATGTCCGAAATGCGGCGGATATTTTAGAGTTCATGCATACAGAAGAATAGAAATGCTTGTGGATGACGGAAGTTTCATCGAGTGGAATAAGACAATGCCTATATCAAATCCTTTGGATTTTCCCCGACTATGAGATCAAGCTTGAAGAGGAAAGACAAAAGAGCAAGCTTAATGAAGCTGTAGTCACAGGAGAGGCTACTATAGGTAATATAAGAACCGCTATAGCCGTATGTGATGCAAGATTTATGATGTCTTCCATGGGAAGAGTGGTTGGAGAAAAGATAACGGCAGCAGTGGAAAAGGCTACAAAAGAGAAAATGCCGATTATTATTTACTCATGTTCAGGCGGTGCCAGAATGCAGGAAGGTATGATTTCACTGATGCAGATGGCAAAGACATCGGCCGCATTAAAGAAGCACCATGAGGCAGGACAACTTTTTATAAGCTTTCCTTACAGACCCTACAATGGGTGGAGTAAGTGCTTCATTTGCAATGCTTGGAGATATTATACTGGCAGAGCCGAAGGCCCTTATAGGATTTGCAGGCCCGAGAGTTATTGCACAGACTATAGGAACAAAGCTGCCGGAAGGTTTCCAGAGTGCAGAGTTTTTACTTGAGCACGGCTTTATAGATGCTATAGTGGAAAGATCGGAGCAAAGAAGCGTCTTAAAGAAGATACTGAGAGCTCACACCTCAGGATTTAAGAAAGTCGCACGTCAGGAAAGTCAGGATGAAAATACCGAAAAGGCTGCAGAGAAGCGTCCGAAGGTAAAAGCTCCGAAGACTGCCTGGGACAGTGTACTTTTGTCAAGAAGACCTGACAGACCTACCGCAAAGGATTATATCGACAGATTGTTCAGTTTCTTTTTTGAACTACATGGAGACAGACTCTCCGGAGATGACGGTGCCATTGTCGGCGGTATAGCAAACTACTATGGAAAACCTGTAATGGTTGTAGCCCAGCAAAAAGGTAAGAGCATAAAGGAAAATAAAATCAGAAACTTCGGTATGCCGAATCCGAGCGGATATCGTAAGGCGCTAAGACTTATGAAGCATGCGCAGAAGTTTAATATGCCGGTTATATGTATAGTGGATACTCCGGGAGCATTTTGCGGAATAGAAGCCGAGGAGAAGGGACAGGCCGAGGCAATAGCCAGAGCACTCTTTGAAATGAGCGATATGACTGTGCCTATTCTTTCCGTTGTAATAGGTGAAGGCGGATCGGGAGGTGCACTTGCACTTGCCGTAGCCAATGAAGTTTGGATGCTTGAACATTCAATATATTCAATACTTTCACCTGAAGGCTTTGCTTCAATACTTTATAAAGATGCAAAAAAGAACAAAGAGGCTGCAGAGGTTATGAAGATTACCTCTAAGGAACTCTTAGCTTTGGGAGTAATAGACAGAGTTATAAAGGAAGAATTACCTTTGACTGTCGATACTATGGATGTTGTAATAGAAGAGATGGTTTCAAATATCGATGATTTCTTTGATAAAATTGCTTCAAAATCCAAGGAAGAAATTGCAGAGGACAGATACAACAGATTCAGGAAGTTTTAAATAGCTGAAAGGGAAATATGGAATTCTTAAAAATAGGTGATAAAAGTTTGCTCTATCCCATTATCCAGGGCGGTATGGGTGTAGGAATAAGCCTTTCATCCCTTGCGGCACATGTGGCAGGCAATGGAGGAATGGGAATTATATCAACAGCACAGATCGGATTCAGAGAGGATGATTTTTTTATAAAAATCCTATAGAAGCAAATCTTCGTGCAGTAAAGACCGAACTTCAAAAAAAGCCAGAGATATAGCGGCGGAAGTATTTGAAAAGAGATTTAAGGTTTCAAAGCAGGCTTCTAAATTCTTGGAAAAATTAAAAAAACTATAATCCTTTTATAGGCTTTAATATAATGGTGGCAACAAACAAATATGCGGACTATGTAATAGAAGCCGTAAAAGCCGGTGCGGATATCATAATATCAGGAGCCGGACTGCCGATAGAATTGCCTGAGCTTGTGGCAAAGGGACAGGCCTTAAGCGAAAACGCAAAAAAGACCTGTATTGCACCGATAGTGTCAAGCAGAAAAAGTGCAAAAGTTATTTTAAAGATGTGGGACAGAAAATATAACACCACAGCTGATGCCGTAGTAATAGAAGGACCTCTTGCAGGCGGACATCTGGGATTTTCCTATGATGAACTTCACGAGCTTGGCGCCGACACTATGGCAAGTAAAAACTATAAAAGAGAAAAATATGATGCCGAAATAAAAGAAATCATAGAGGAAGTAAGAATCTATGAAGAAAAGTTCGGTAAAAAGATTCCTGTGTTTGTGGCAGGCGGTATATATACAAGAGAAGATATGGAGCATGCCATGAGTCTGGGTGCGGACGGAGTACAGATGGGGACAAGATTTGTTACCACATATGAATGTGATGCACCGGATGATTACAAGCAGACATATATTGATGCAAAAGAAGAAGATATTGTTATAACAAAATCACCTGTAGGTATGCCGGGAAGAGCTATAAGAAACGACTTTATGGACAGACTGAAGACCGGTCCTATACCGATAAGACATTGTCACAACTGTTTGGCATTGTCGGTATGTGACAGAAAGACAATACCGTATTGTATAACAGATGCACTATGTTCTGCTGCAAACTCGGATGAAAGCCATGCATTGCTCTTTTTGCGGCTCAAATGCTTACAGAGCAACAGCGCTTGAGCATGTGGAAGATATAATGAAAGAACTTACAGAAAAAAATAAATAATGAAGATTTGATTCGGACCTTAAACGGTCCGAATTTTTTTAATGGTTCTTTGTCAAAGAAAGCGTGTAGCCTTTTGATTATAAATATAAGACAGATTTAAAGACAGATGTTCATTGATTTTCAGATTGGTTTTTATTAGACTGTTAAAGATACTTTACTTCTAAAATATAGTTTAGCATAAAGTAACAGGTATGTAAGGTTATTTTTAATACATATGTTCAATATTTGTGATATAGTATTAATAAGTTAGAGGGTAAATTTTTAAAATTAAAGTGAGTATAAAAAAATGAAAATCAAAAAAATTATAGCCGGCGGCCTTTCGATATTATTGTCGGTGGGTGTGATAACTTTTGCGCCGGGGAACGGAATGGTAACACATGCAGCTACTCCTCCAAACATAGCATCGCAGGGAGCTGCACTTTACAATGCAAATACAGGTGAATTCCTGTATGAAAAAGAGGGAAATAAGCAGTTTTTCCCTGCCTCAATCACTAAGATTATGACAACATTGCTTGCTTTGGAGCAGGCGGATCTTGATGATACCGTGGTGTTTTCAAATAGTGCAACTACAAATCTGGAATCGGGAGCCACAAACTTAGGTGTAGTGGAAGGTGACAGAATAAGTGTAAGAGATGCACTTTACGGAACAATGCTTGCATCGGCAAATGAGGTTGCAAACGGACTTGCGGAGCATGTAGGAGGTTCAATACCGGGCTTTGCAAATATGATGAATGCAAGAGCGAGAGAAATAGGGGCAAAAAACACAAATTTTGTAAATCCGAGCGGTTTGAACAATCAAAACCACAAGACTACAGCTAAGGATATGGCTTTGATTGCGGCTGAAGCGTTTAGAAATCCTAATTTCAGAGCGATTGCAAGCACAAGATATTATACATTTCCCGCAACTCAGAGAAACCCCGCCACTTCAATTGCAATGCATCATAAGATGATTCAGACCAATGACAACAGATATTATCCGGGTGTTATAGGCGGAAAGACCGGATATACAAAGAGTGCCGGAAATACTTTGGTAACATGTGCGGAGAGAAACGGTGTAAGACTGGTAGTTGTAATACTTAAGAGTCAGGGAACTCATTATACCGACACAAGAGCCTTACTTGACTACGGCTTTGCGATAGCTTCAACAGGCGGTGTGGATATTGCATCAAAAGATGTAAGTGTGAAAAAGAGTATTACAGGGGCTGCAGTGCAGGCCGCAAAAAAGGAAGTTGTTGCAAGAACGGAACCGGCACAGCAAGCTCAGGTAACAAATGCGGACAGTGCAAAAGTTGATGCCGCACCGAAGTCAATTGCCACATCTGATGTTAGAGCTGAAAACTACGGTCCGGGTATGGCACCGGATATAGGTTGGAAAGAGAGCAACGGAAGCTGGTTTTATGTAAAATCAGATAAAACAAGTGCAAGAGCTGAAGTTTTAAATATTAACGGAAAAAAATACTGGTTTGATGCGGACGGAAGAATGGCAAAAGGCTGGAGACAGGATACAAGCGGATCCTGGTATTTTATGGAGGATTCGGGAGCTATGAATTCTTCAGGCTGGCTTAAGTACAACGGACTATGGTATTATTTGGGAAGTGATGGTAAAATGTTGACAAATACCACCACACCTGACGGATACACTTTAAACAGTGACGGAGTTTGGGTAAGCTAGGAGTTTGATGAAAAATATATTTTCTAAAATTATAGGATTGGGAGCAGTGGGGAGTATTTCCTTGCTGCTCCGTTCTTTTTATGAAAGAAAGAACTTTTAAAAACAGTACAATATAATATAAGCAGCGAAAAGATTGAGAGTGAAAAAGAAAATAGTCTTTTTAACAGATTTACACAATAACAGTTTCGGAAAAAAACAATGAGAAGCTATTTTCGGCTATAGAGGACATATCGCCGGACTTGGTGCTTATAGGCGGTGATATGATAACCGTAAAGAGCAGACTGGGTATAGAAAATGTCCTGCCTCTTTTAAAAAGGCTTTCAAGTAAGTATAAATGTATATATGCCAACGGAAATCATGAACAAAGACTTAGTGAGAATAAATTCGGATTAAATTACAGGCAATATAAGCAGATAATGGAGGATATGGGGATAGTGTATCTTTCAAATAAAAGCTGTGATTTGGATGATAATATATCTGTTCACGGATTGGACCTTGAGAGAAAATATTATTTGAGAAGATTTAAAAAGCCCTCTGGATTCCGGTTATATAAATAAACGCATAAGTATAGACGAATCAAAGTTTAATATTTTATTGGCACATTCACCACTGTTTGTAAAAGACTATGCAGACAGTCATGTGGATTTGGCACTTGCAGGTCATTTTCATGGTGGAACGATAAGGCTTCCGGGCGGTATAGGCGTGATGACACCACAGTTTCATTTCTTTAACAGATTGGTTGTAGGAATGAAAAAAGTCGGAAGTATGATTCAGATAATCGGAGCGGGACTTGGAACTCACAGTATCAATATAAGATTAAATGATATGTCGGAGCTGATTGTGATTAATCTTAAGTGTCGCAATAAATCTTGAAATTTGGTACAATAGTAAGGTTGAGTGATATTTATATTTGAGAGGTGAGTATGGAGATTTCATACAAATTGGAGAGGTTTGAAGGACCGCTTGATTTGCTCTTATATCTTATAGAAAGGGATAGAATAGATATATATGATATTCCGATCGTGAGTATTACGGAGCAGTATTTAAACTATATGAACGAGCTGGAAACCGATGACCTTGACTTGATGAGCGAATTTATTGTAATGGCGACCACGCTTCTTGATATAAAAGCTAAGATGCTTTTACCGCTTGAGGAGGATGAGGAAACAAAGGAAATCATAGACCCGAGAGCAGAGCTTGTGGCAAGACTTTTGGAATATAAAAAATACAAGATGATGGCAAATGAACTTGCCGGAAGATACTTTTGATGCCGGGAAAGATACTTTTTAAGGAACCGAGTATTCCTGCAGAGGTGGAAGAGTACAAGGAGCCTGTAAACTTGGATGAGCTTTTTCGGCGGTTTAAATCTGCACAAGTTAAAAGAAGTATTTGACCGTGTAATGAAGCAAAAGGAAAACAGGATTGATAAGGTAAGGAGTAATTTCGGTACTATAAAAAAAGAACCTGTATCTTTGGAAACCAAGATAACGGAGGTTATGGCATATGCCAGAAAGTACAGAAAATTCACTTTCAGATCTTTACTTGAAAGCCAGGCAACCAGGCTTGAAGTTGTGGTTACATTTTTAAGTGTACTTGAACTTATGAAAATAGGCAAAATAGCTCTTTTACAGGAGGAGACTTTCGGAGAAATGCAAATAGAAACTTTGGAGGAAGAGGGAAAGGAGGAGACGCTGGATCTAAGCGATATATTAGATGGCTAAATTGAGTAAAACAGAAGCGGCAATAGAGGCGATACTTTTTGCCTTGGGAACATCTGTAGAAATAAGACAGTTATGTGCCGCTCTTGATATGAAAGAGAGTGAAGTAATTCAAAATCTCGAATCTTTAAAAGCAAAGTATAATAATGATAACAGAGGAATACAGATAATTGATTTGGGGGATTGTGTTCAGATGTGTACAAAGACAGAGTACTATGAACAACTTATAAAGGTATGTAAGACACCCAAAAAGCAGGTGCTTACCGATGCCCTGCTTGAGACATTATCAATTATTGCATATAAGCAGCCTATTACAAAGGCTGAAATAGAGCGCATAAGAGGCGTATCATCGGACCATGTGGTCAGCAGGTTGGTAGAGTTCGGACTTGTGTATGAAGCCGGAAAACTTGATGCACCCGGAAGACCTTCACAGTTTGCAACTACCGAAGAATTCTTAAGAAGATTTGGTGTGAGTCAAAAGAATCATTGCCAAGACTCAATTCGGATCTTGAAGCCGAGATAGTGCATGAGGTGGAGGAAGAGACAGATGGAAGTTCGGCTTTTGAAAGTGAAGTAAACGGAGTAGAGGAAGATAATTGATATGAAGATAAAGATAAAATATTTCAGTGAGGATATTGAAAAATTAAAATTCATAGACGGAAAAAAAGTGACTGGATAGATTTAAGAGCCGCTGAAAGAGTTGAGATGAAGTCAGGGAGATTATAGCTTTATCAGGCTTGGAGTGGGAATGGAATTGCCGCTCGGATATGAAGCGTTGGTGGTACCGAGAAGTTCCACTTTCAAAAAAACTTCGGAATCTTACAGACAAATTCTATGGGGAGTAATTGACGAGTCATATTGCGGTGATAATGATGAATGGAGATTTCCGCATTGGCAATGAGAGATACCGTTATAGAAGTAAATGACAGAATATGTCAGTTCAGAATAATCAAGCATCAGGATGCATTTGAATTTGAAGAAGTGAAAAAAATTGGATGGAGTAGACAGAGGTGGCTTTTGGCAGTACAGGGAAAAATTAAAAAGATATTTGTATTAGGTATATTATCTCTTGTTTTACTAAGCGGTTGTGCCGCAAATGAAAAGAAATACTTTGAAAGCGGTAAGGCCTTGCTTGAAGAGGGGAAATATGCACAAGCGGTGGAAGTCTTTGATAAGGCGATAGGTGTGCATGGAAGCAAAAATATCAGAGGTCTTGAAATAGATATACTCAGATACAGAGCGGAAGCCGAGTACAAAGCAGGTGATTACAAGGCGGCCGAACATACATACAGACTTCTTATATCCGCAGATGAAGAAAGAACGGAATACTTGGACATGCTGGCTATCATATATACGAAGCTTTGCAATATAGATATGGATATAGAAATAGCAGATGCTACGGCAATGTATGATAAGGCGGAGAGCCTTGATGACAGAAGTGAACTTCATATAAATGCAGGCATCAGTATAGTACAGTATTATGAGGATATGTATGATAAGAGTTCAGATTCATCATATCTTGATAAGGCTGAGGAATTCTTAGAAAATCAGTTAAAAGAAACCAACAGAAAAAATGCCAAGGTGCTGGCTGTCTATGCAAAGCATATGTCAAAGAGAGAAGATTATGAAAAGGCACTTGAAGCCGTTGAAGAGGGCATGGCACTTTTGGAAAATAAGACTTTAAGTGCACATGACGATGAGACATTAAAGTCTTTGATGTTTTCAAAGGGCTCATGTTATGAATATATGAGTGACTATGACAAGGCTTTGGAATGCTTCAATGCATATATTTTAAAATACAGTGAGGACGAAGCGGTTTCTCATGAAGTGGCTTTTTTAAAGTCAAGAATCAGATAGGTAGTATATGAGTACATATGAAACAAAAGAAATAGTTGAAAAGGTAATTCTGCTGGGAGTTGATGTGGGCGACGATACAAAGGAATCCATGAAAGAGCTGGCAGAGCTTGTGGATACTGCAGGCGCAACAGTGCTTGACAGTATTATACAATCGAGAGAAAGGATGCATCCGGGTACCTATATAGGTAAGGGTAAGATAGAGGAAGTCAAAGACAGAGTTATAGAACTTGGAGCTACAGGTGTTGTATGCGATGACGAGCTCACACCTGCTCAGCTTAGAAATCTTGAAGATCTTTTGGACACCAAGGTAATGGACAGAACAATGGTCATCCTGGATATATTTGCAAAAAGAGCAACAACAAGTGAAGGAAAGATTCAGGTTGAGTTGGCACAGCTGAAATTTTCTGCAGCAAGATTGGTAGGACTTAGAAGCAGTCTTTCAAGACTTGGTGGAGGTATAGGAACCAGAGGTCCCGGAGAGAAAAAGCTTGAGATGGATAGAAGACTTATCCATGAGAGAATTTCACAGCTGAAAGCGGAACTTAAAAAGGTTGAAAACCACAGAGAGCTGATAAGAAAATCCAGAGATGAAAACCTTGCCTTTAATGTGGCAATAGTGGGATATACCAATGCCGGAAAATCCACTTTGCTTAACAAGCTTACAGATGCAAATATTTTGGCGGAGGATAAGCTTTTTGCAACTCTAGATCCTACTACAAGAAAGTTAAAACTTGGAAGCGGTCAGGAAATACTGGTAACGGATACGGTAGGTTTTATAAGAAAACTTCCGCATCATCTTATAGAAGCATTCAAATCCACTCTGGAAGAGGCAAAGTATGCAAATCTTCTGATACATATGGTGGACGCTTCAAATGAAGAGGCATCATCACAGATGCTGGTGGTATACGACACACTCAGAAGCCTTGATGTAGTTGATAAAGATATAATTACAGTATTTAATAAGACGGATCTGATGGAAGAAAATATGGAACTTCCAAGAGATTTCCACGCTGACAAAGTTTTAAAGATGTCGGCAAAGACCGGAGAGGGCATAGAGGATTTAAAAAAGACTGTTGAAGATATTTTACAAAAGCAAAGAGTTTATCTTGAGCATGTATTCTCCTATAAGGATGCCGGTAAAATAGCAATTGTCAGAAAATTCGGAGAAATCCTCAGTGAAGAATATATTGATGAAGGAATCAGCATAAAAGCATATATTCCGGCTGAAATTTTCGGAAAAGTAATTTCTACTTGAAAAATCCATACAGGTAATATATATTAGTAGTACCTAACTTAGCAAAGCCTAACTGGGTAAAATGTTATATATTACTTGGAGTGGATATGTTATTAGCACTTTTGATTGCCGGTAAGATGTTGATGGGAACCGGTGGTGACAGACCGAACAGAGAAGAGAAAATTTGCGGTAAGCAACATTTTTGGAGAGATAAAAAAGAAGAAATGGGCTATAGATTGCAGTACAGTCTTCTTGACGGACATGCAAGGATTCTTGATAAAAATAATATAAGAAAAGCTACCGGTACAATGAGTGCTATGGAAGAGAAATTTGAAAGGCTGGTTTCAGGCAGTTTTCTAAAACCCGGAGATGTGATAGGAGTATCCAGAGCATTATACGATCACTACGGTATTTATATAGGAGACGGCAAAGTCATTCACTATGCGGACAAAACCAAGGACTTCGGCAGGAATGTCAGCATATATGAGACCGACTTAAAGGAATTTACAGAAGGGTCGGAGGATTATTTTTGTACTTCATTTTCCAAAGGCGGGAGGTCCGCCAAGAAAACTTAGGAGCAGTACAAACTTTGATAAAAATCCGAGAGAACAGACCGGTATATTTGACTTTTTATTTAAAGCAAAGTATAAGCTGTTTTCACCTGAGGAAACTATAGAGAGGGCAAAATCAAGGCTTGGAGAAAGAGCCTACAATTTTACCAGAAACAATTGTGAGCATTTTGCACTTTGGTGTAAAACAGGAGTATCTTTTTCACGTCAGGTGGATATGGTACTTTCAATATAGTAAGTTTAAGAGCTTTCGGGTTTTTCGACCCGGAGGCTTTTTATGAGCCTTTTTATTTCCTCAAACATTTGTTATAATACCTTGGTGAAAACAGGAGAGTAGGTCTATGAAAATCATTCTGGAAAAATAATGAAGCCGAGATTGTAGAAAAGAAATCAAGATTTATAGCAAATATTGCTATGGTAAACTCTGAAGAAGAGGCACTTGAATTTATAGATAAGATAAAGAAAAATATTATGATGCGAGGCATAATTGCTATGCATATATTATAGGAGAAGACGGAAATAAGAAAAAATGTTCGGACGACGGTGAACCGCAAAGAAGTGCCGGAATGCCCATGATGGAAGTACTGGAAAATCAGGGTTATTTTGATATAGTGGCGGTGGTTACGAGATATTTTCGGAGGCACCTTACTTGGTGTGGGCGGACTTATACGTGCATATCAGGGAGCGGTTATAGAGGCGCTTGCCAATACGAAAACAGGAGAGATCAGAGACGGTTTCAGAGTACAGTATAAATTCGGATATGATTTTTACGGAAAAATAAAATATATAGCAGACAGTGAAAATATAGTTATAGAAGATACTATATTTGATGAGATGGTGACCATAAGTCTGATATTTGAAAAAGGAGACTTGAGAAAGACTTCAAAAAGAAGCTTGTGGAAGAGACCAATGCCAATATAGAACAATTACTTATTGAAAAAGATAAAATATATTACCGTAGACGATAAATGGTATAAAGAATACAAATAGAAAAAGGTTAATATACTCAGAGGTTTGATAAATGCAGTTATATTTGGGAGAAGAGGGAAAAAAGTATTATTGGAGAGTCGTAGATGTCAGTAATATTGCCGATGTGGAGACTTTGGAAACAAAAATTTGAATTAACGGAGGAAATGGCGGAGTATGTTCTTGACTCAAATGAAAGAGCCAGAGTGGAATATGACGGAAAAAATCTGCTTGTAGTAATACATGTGCCGGCATTTACACAAAACAACGGACATTATGAGACAAGGTCAATAAAGTTTTTTGTAAATTCAGAAAGCATATTTATGTTCGTTACCTATGACACGAACTATATAGTTCCGCTTATCGAAAAGTATATACAGGCGGAAGAGGCAAGCAGTCCGATGATGCTTTTGTTTTTAAGTCTTTTTGTTATATCGGACTCATTTTTACCGATACTTGATAAGCTCAATGAAGAGAGACTGCATCTTAACAGAAGACTCAGAATGAATACAAATAATCAGGGTATCTGGGATCTCTCGGACCTTGAGGTCGGTCTTATCTACCTCGGTGCCGCAACAAAGACAGAATGTAGTGGCAATAAGACAGATGAGGATAACCTCGGCAATTAAAAAAATGTAATGAAGCCGAAAAAGGAAGAGCTTGAGGATGCATACATAGAGGCCAAAGCAGGCAAGCGATATGGCTGAGATGGCGACAAGCATAGTGGAGCAGATGAGCGGTATGTACAACAATCTGATAAATATAAAGTTGAATGAGACTATGCGTATTATGACCATATGGTCGCTTCTTATGACAATACCTACAGTGATATCAGGATTTTTCGGTATGAATGTGGATCTGCCATTGGCAAAAAGTGGAAGGCGGATGGATAATTATAAGTGTTATTACCGCAGTTTTGTTATGGGCGATGTGGAAATTTATTTGGAATAAACTTTAATAAAGATAATAGTTATATCAGTCAAAAAGAATGACTAATGTAACTATTATTTTTTGTAAATTTTAGTAAATTATTTTTGAAAGGGGGCAATATGGACAGAAAAAAATAATAGTTGCAGGCCATATATCCTATGATATTACACCTCAAATATATGATACAAAAGGGAAAAAATTTTTGCAAAGATATTAAAACCCGGAAAACTTATAAATATAGGCAGGGCAACAGTGGCAAATGGCGGAGCTGTAAATAATACAGGTATGGCATTGCACAAATTCGGAGCAAATGTCGATCTTATTGCCAAGGTCGGAGATGATGAGTTCGGTCGTCAGATAATAGAAAAATGTGAAGAAAAGGGCGCAAAAACAAATTTTATAAAGGCTGTGGGAGAAGATACATCATATACCATAGTATTATCACCGCCGGGATTTGACAGAAGTTTCTTACATTTTCCGGGAACAAATGATACATTCAAATTTTCGGATTTAGATATGGAAGATATAAAGAACGGGTTATCTCTTCCATTTCGGTTATCCTACATTGATGGCAGGATTTTTATAAGAACAATGCTAAAGATCTTATAGAAATGTATAAGAGTATAAAGGAAGCCGGACTTATTACAAGTCTTGATGTAGCGGCCATAGACCCTGAGGGTGATGCAGGAAAACTTGACTGGAAAGAAATACTAAAGCAGGTGCTTCCATACGTGGATGTATTTGAGCCGAGTTTTGAAGAACTTTTATGTATGATGGATAAAGAAGCATATGAAAATCTTTTGGAAAGAGCTGGGAGAAGAAGATGTTTGCATGTGCTTGAGCCTTGAAAAGGATATATTGCCGCTGGCAGAAAAAGATCATGGAATTTGGAGTTTCAATATTGCTTATAAAATGCGGTGCGGCAGGTATGTATCTTTGTACGGCAGGAGATGTTTCAAAAAAACTCGGACTTGGCAGAGAATGGGACAGCTTTAAATATTTTCAAAAGAGCTTTAAACCTGACAGAATAAAATCTGCAATAGGAGCGGGGGATACAGCGATAGCGGCATTTATTTATGGAATAGTAAATGACTACTTACCAAAATCCGCTATGGAGATAGCGGCAGGTACAGGAGCGATGTGTATTACGGAATACGATACCTATAGCGGTTTAATTGATATAAAAAAACTTGAAGAAAAGATAAAAAATAACTGGGAAACTCAGGATTTTATAAAGGAGTAGATTATGTTAATAACACTTAAGAATATTTTGGATATAGCAGAGAGTAAAAATATGGCTGTTGCTGCATTTAATGCCACCTCACTTGAGGGATAATGGCTGTAATAGAGGCCGCAGAGGAGGAGAATGCACCTGTAATATTGCAGTTTGCAAATGCCGCACATGGAAAATATGTACCTCTTGAAAAGATAGGAAAAATAATGGTAATGCTTGCCGATGAGGCGAAGGTGCCTGTATGTGTACATCTGGATCATGGCGATAATTTCTTTGAGATAAAGACTGCGCTGGACCTTGGATTTACAGGAATAATGTATGACGGATCCGCATTGCCTTTTAAAGAAAATGTGGCAAATACAAGATATGCGGCAGCTCTTGCAGATGAATACGGTGCAAGTATAGAGGCTGAGCTTGGTGCTATGGGAGCTGAAGGGCGTAGAGGAGAATGTTATGGGTGCCTATACGGATCCCGAGCTTGCAAATATCTTTGTAGAAGAAACAGGTATTGATGCACTTGCGGCTTCATTCGGAACGGTACATGGAATATATAAGAGTGAACCCAAGCTTGACTTTGAAAGAATAGAAAATATCAGAGAACTTACAGGAGTTCCTGTCGTAATGCATGGAGGATCCGGAATCAGTGATGATGATTTCAGAAGATGTATTGACCGTGGAGTAAGAAAGATAAACTTCTATACCTATGCGGCAAAATTTGCAGGAGATGCAATAAGAAAAATGGCCGAGGATACAAGTGTAAATCTGTATTCACATGATGTATTTGTGACTGCAAGAGAGAGCATGAAGCAGACTTACAGGAATGCTATAAGAGTATTTAAGAACGAAAAATAGTATATGACAATTGTCATATGATACCCGTTACAAAAAACAATTATGTAAAATAGCTTTTATTGATATTATTACCATATCAACCGAAAGGTAATATGAGGAGGTCTTATGAGAAGAAAATTAATGGCAGGTGCATTGGCACTGCAATGGTAGGTAGCTTGGTAGCTTGTGGTGGCGGAGAGAAAAAGGCCGCATCAGAGGGAGAAAGCAAAGAGGCTGCTACAACAGCGCAGGGTGGTGAAAGCCAAAGCGGAGAAAAGAAGCATTATAAGTTCGGATACACATGTATGGACGGAACAAACCCGTTCTTCGTTACCATTCAGGATAAAATCAAGGAAATGGTAGAGGCAAACGGTGACGAACTTATAGTAACAGATCCGGGAAATGATGTTACAAAGCAGATTTCACAGGTTGAAGATATGCTTTCACAGAATCTTGACGGATTGTTTATGAATCCTGTTGATGCACAGGGTATCATACCTGCACTTGATCTTGCAAAGGATGCAGGAGTTCCTATGGTGGGATTTGATACTGAAGTAGGCGATATGTCATATCTTGTATCATACACAGGATCAGATAACTACAATGCAGGAAAAGTGGTTGGAGAGGACCTTGTTAAGAAGGCACCTAACGGAGGAAAGATTATAGTTCTTGACTCACCTACTATGCAGTCTGTTGTAGATAGAACAAACGGTTTTATGGATGCTATAAAAGATCATGGATTTGAAGTTGTAGCACAGCAGGATGCAAAGGGAAATCTTCAGGTAGCAATGGGTATTGCAGAGGATCTTTTACAGTCAAATCCTGACGTTGTTGCAATCTTCGGAGGAAACGATCCTACAGCTTTAGGAGCTTTGGCGGCAGCAAATGCGGCAGGCATCAAGAATTGTATGATTTACGGTGTTGACGGTTCACCTGACATTAAGTCCGAGCTTGCATCAGGTAACTCTTTAATAGAGGGTAGCGGTGCTCAGTCTCCTGTATCTATCGCAGAGCAGGCAGTGAAGATTATGTATGATTATGTGGAAGGAAAGCAGGTTGAAGAGAGATATCCTGTAGAAACATTCCTTATCACATCAGACAATGTAGCACAGTACGGAACAGACGGCTGGCAGTAAACAGTCGCAGTTAAACGGCGGATATTATTAATATAACAAAATTTCAGGCATCCCCAGGGATGCCTTATTTAGAAAATAAGAGCAGGTGAAACAGTGGCAGACAATATTTTATTGAAAATGAAAAATATATCTAAGAGCTTTCCCGGAGTTAAGGCCTTAGATAAAGTAAACCTCGAATTGAGAGTCCGGGGAAGTGCATGCACTGTTGGGTGAAAATGGTGCCGGCAAATCAACTCTTATAAAAGTGCTTGGCGGAATATACAGTCTTGATGAGGGAGAAATAGAAATCGAAGGCAGGAAGGTATCGATTGAGTCGGTTCATGATGCGTCAAAAAACAATATTGCGATAATACATCAGGAACTTGTTTTGGTACCTTATATGACAGTGGCGGAAAATATATATTTAGGCAGAGAATCCGGAAAAGGATTTACTGTAAATATTTCAAAGATGGAAAAAGATGCTCAAAAGATTCTTGATGATTTGGGCATGGATATAGATGCAAGAGAACTTGTTATGAATCTTCCTATAGCTAAGCAGCAGATGGTGGAAATAACAAAGGCGGTATCTGTTAATGCAAAGATACTGGTTATGGATGAGCCTACCTCTTCCATAAGTGACAGAGAGGTTGAAAATCTCTTCAATATTATGAGAGATCTGACAAAGAAGGGTGTCGGAATAATCTACATATCACATAAGATGAGCGAACTTGAAGAAATATGTGACAGAGTAACGGTAATGAGAGACGGCGAATATGTAGGAACAAAGGTCGTAAAGGAGACCAACAAGGACGAGCTTATAGCCATGATGGTTGGAAGAACTTTGACAAACTACTATGTAAGGGATTTTATGCCGTCTAAGGAAGTTATACTTAAAGTAGAGAATTTAAAAGACGGCGATAGGGTAAAAGATGTCAGCTTTGAGTTAAAGAAAAGGCGAGATAATAGGTTTTGCAGGGCTTGTCGGAGCGGGCAGAAGCGAGGCTATGCAGGCAATCTTCGGACTTTCAAAGGATGTTTCCGGAGAGATATATATTGAGGGAAAAAAGGTAAATATAAAAGACCCGACAGATGCGATAAAAAACGGTCTTGCACTTGTGCCTGAGAGCAGAAAAGAGCAGGGACTTTATTTACTGCAGGATATAAAATACAATACCACTATTGAAGTTCTTGACGATTTTTATAAAAAAATTTGAATGTAAATTCAAAAAAGGAGTCTGAGATAACTCAAAAATATATAGACATGATGGCGACCAAGACACCTTCACAGGAGCAGGTGATCGGTAATCTCTCAGGTGGAAATCAGCAAAAGGTAATGATAGGAAGATGGCTGGCTACAAATCCTAAAATCCTTATTTTGGACGAGCCTACAAGAGGAATAGATGTAGGAGCAAAATCAGAGATATACAGAATAATGAATGACTTGGTAAAACAGGGTGTTTCAATCATTATGATATCCTCGGAACTGCCGGAAATAATCAACATGAGTGACAGAGTATATGTCATGGCGGCAGGAACGATAAGAGGCTGTATAGATCATGAAGAAATATCACAAGAGAGCATTATGGCATTGGCAGCTATATGATGGAGGTAAAAAGTGAAAAAAGCGAATAATTTAAAGGCGTTAAATTTTTTCAAAGAGAATATGGGAATCATAATCGCATTGCTGGTGCTGGCAATATTTCTGACAGTATTTCCTGCTACAAGCAGTTCATTCCCTACAACAAAGAATGTTTTCAATGTACTTAGACAGATATCCACAAATATGCTTCTTGCATGTGGAATGACTATGGTAATCATACTTGGCGGTATCGACTTGTCGGTAGGTTCGGTAATAGCACTTTCAGGAGTATTTGCTGCAGGATGTGTATCCAGATACGGAATGAATATTTACCTTGCTATGATTATCGGAGTAATCATAGGAATAGTAATAGGTGCATTCAACGGTTTTGTTATTTCAAGAACAACAATCCCGCCATTTATCGTGACTCTGGCAACAATGAATATCGCAAGAGGTCTTGCAGGTGTTTATACAGGAGGTTCACCGGTAAGAGTTGTATCAAAAGAATGGCAGTGGCTGGGTGCCGGATATATCGGTATTTTTCCTGTACCTGTTATTATAATGATAATTATATTTATAATATCGGTTCTTATAATGAACAGAACAAAAAAATCGGTAGATATATATATGCAGTCGGTGGAAACACACTTGCGAGCAAAAGTTTTCAGGCATAAGTGTTTCAAAAGTAAAATTCATGGTGTATACTTATTCAGGACTTATGGCAGGTCTTGCAGGAGTTATCTTGGCTTCACGTATGTATTCCGGACAGCCTACAGCAGGTGACGGCGCCGAGATGGATGCCATAGCTGCGGTAGTAGTAGGCGGAACATCAATGTCGGGCGGATACGGAAAAGCTTGGAGGTACTTTTGGTAGGTGCACTTATCATAGGAATTTTTAAGTAACGGACTTAACCTTATGAATGTAAACTCTTTCTGGCAGACTGTTGTAAAAGGGTATTGTAATATTACTTGCAGTATTTATCGACTATATTAGAAATTTAAAAAAAGAGTAAATAATGAAAAAAATCGACAAAAAAACAGGCTAAGGGCATTTTTATATGCTCTTAGCATATGTTTTTTATTGTGTTTATCGGTAGTTTTGTTTAAATTGAAAACTGAAGACAAAAAAATTGTTTTCGGGTCTACATTTATGACAATGAATAATCCTTACTTTAATGTGCTCAATGAGAATATAAGAGACACTATTGAAGCAAACGGTGATATACTTATAACAAGAGATCCGGCGCAAAGTCAGGAAAGACAGAATGCTCAAATAACGGATATGTTAAATGAAGGAATTGATTTTTTGTTTGTAAATGCCGTAGACAAGAGCGGAATAGAAAGTGCATTGCTTGAATGCGAAAAAAGAGGGGTTCCGGTAATTTTAATTGATACCGATGTTGATAACAGAATCGGTGTAATAAGTGCAATACAATCGGATAATTATGAAGCCGGAGTACTTTTGGCACAGGATTTGATAAGAAAAAAGCCTGAAGGTGCAAAGATACTTATTGTTGAGAATCTTATAGCTTTATCCATGATACAAAGAAGACAGGGATTTATCGACACTATAAAGGATAATCAAAAGTATGAGATTGTAGAGGAAATAGACGGAGTAAGTGAGATTGAAACTGTAAATCATGCTGTTATTGATTATATTGAAAATAATGATAAAGATTTTGATGTTATATTCGGTCTGAACGATCCTACAGCAATCGGTGCAGTTGCGGCGCTTAGAGAGATGAGCGAAAAAAAAGTTTTAATCTACGGAGTTGACGGATCCCCGGATGCGAAGGAGCTGATAAGGCAGGGGCTTTTTACAGCGACTGTAGCACAGCATCCCATATATATGGGTAAGGAAGCGGCTAAAAGCGGCGTATGATTATCTAAACGGAAAAGAAATAGAATCCGACATAAGCATAAATGTCGACTTGATAAACGCAGGTAATTTGACAAGATTTGATATATCTAAGTGGCAATAAGATGAAAAGTATAGGAAATTTTAAAATAAATACAATACAGGAAATAATGCTGGTCATATCTCTTGCGGCAGTTATTTTTGATTTCAGGCTTTTATATGGATAGTTACGGAAAGAACGGTAAGTATACATGAGGCAAAGCTGTTTTTTATCAAATGCGGTAAATGTACCGGGCAATACTTTGTATATATTCACATTTACAGTTATATCATCGGTATGCTTTGTAATAACTTTTTGCATTAGAAACAGCAATATCATAAATGATACCGGTATTATATTTGCAACTTTCGCTATTGGAATTTATACTTGGATTAATATGTATCATACTGTTTAAATTTTAATTATAACGGAATACTGCTTTTGGACTTTTGCAAACGCACTGATGTATTTGAAAAAGAAATAAATATATGCCGATGGTAGTTGTTATCGCGATGATAAGCTATCTTTTTAACAACTCATGAGCTGGTGAAGCTCTTTATAAATGTATATGATATCTCATCCTACATAGAGGTATGCAGTCAAAGTATACAGACATTAATATACTTTTATCTACAATGCTCTAAATCTTATGACTGTGGTATGTTTTATATTATGCTGTATAATTATAATAGTAAGCAAGGAAGAGATAATAGAGAAAAATCTGGAGCTGAATAAAAGACTTGAGATAGCAAATACAGATTTACAAAGGACAAATGAAGAACTTGAGAAGTCTTTAATGGATAATGCAAGGCTTGCAGAGATCAGAGAAAGAAACCGTATTGCCAGAGAAATTCACGATACTTTGGGGCATACTCTTACAGGGCTTGCGGCAGGTATAGATGCCTGTATAGCATTGGCAGGAGATGATAAACCGGCTCTGAGAAATCAGCTGGATCTGCTCTCAAAGGTTAGTAGGAACGGTATAAAAGATATCAGAATGAGTGTCAGCTCATTAAGACCGGATGCACCTGAAAGACTTAATCTTAAAAGTGCTATAGAAGAACTTGTAGAGAATACAAAAAGGGTTGCCGGTGTAAATATAAAACTTGATTGTGATATTATTAATCTTAAGTTTGATGAAGACGAAGAGATGGCCATATACAGGATAGTACAGGAAAGTCTTACAAATGCTATAAGGCATGGAAGGGCAAAAAATATAGATGTATCAATTAAGAAAAACTATGGAAGCATCAATCTTTTGATATGTGATGACGGAATAGGATGCGAAAAATATCAAAGCAGGGATTTGGACTCAGGCATATCAGAGAAAGAGTAAATATGTTAAAAGGACAGGTAAATTTCAGCAGTGAAGAGGGCTTTAAAGTGGAAGCTATGATACCGATAAGATGGGGAGAGGAATATGATTAAAGTTTTAATTGCAGATGATCAGGAGCTGATAAGAGAAAGCTTAAAGATAATCCTTGACAGTAAACCTGATATAGAGGTAACGGATGCCGTGTCTGACGGACTTGAGGTAATAAGGAGTGTCAGAGAAAATAAGCCCGATATAATACTTCTGGATATAAGAATGCCGAGACTTGACGGAGTGTCATGTACAAAGATTATAAAAGAAGGTTATCCGGATATAAAGATTATTATACTCACCACATTTGATGATGATGAATATGTTTTTAACGCTTTAAAATATGGAGCCAGCGGTTATCTTTTTAAAAGGTATAAGTATGGACAGCCTGGTAGAGGCGATAAATACGGTATATCAGGGACAGGCAATGATAAATCCCGATATTGCTTCAAAGGTTTTAAAGTTTTTCTCAAAACTGGCTGTAAACAATGAAACCATACATGTAGAGTCCGAGAATGTAAAAACTCTTACAAAGAATGAATGGGCCATAATAGAAGAGGTGGCAAAGGGAAAGAGCAATAAAGAAATTGCAAAGGATTTGAGCTTTTCAGAAGGTACGGTAAGAAATTATTTATCAACGGTACTTGATAAACTTGAACTTCGTGACAGAACACAGCTTGCCATATGGGCAATAGGCAGAGGTGAACTTTGAGAAAGAAAAGTAAACTTTTTGTGGGGGCAATTCTTTTTGCGGCAATACTCGGCATATTTTTTTATATATGCAGGCCTAAAGAAACGGTAATAGAATTTGCCATGTTTAATGGCAGTAATTGGGATGTTGCCGTACAGGAAAGCTATTCCGTTATTGACAAAGCGATAGAGAAGTTTGAGAATGAACATAAAGGTGTAAAGATAAAATATATCGGCGGAATACAAAAAGATGACTACAGCGAGTGGATGGCTGAGAGAATATTGAAGGATGAAATGCCGGATATTTTTATGGTTTTGGATGAGGATTTTGAAAATTATATAAATCTGGGGCTTATAGAAAACCTTGACAGATATGTCATGGAAGACAAAGACTTTGATATAAATAAATATTACAGTGAAATTGCAAACTCCGGAGTTTTCTCGGGTCATAGATATGCACTTCCATATGAAGCCATGCCTACTCTTATGTTTGTAAACCGTACACTGCTTGAAAAGCTGCATGTTGATATACCGGGAAATGACTACACATTTGATGATTTTTACAGAATGTGCAGAATGATAACTTTGGACAGGGACCTTGACGGCAGCCCGGATTACTTCGGAATATACAAATATGACTGGATAAATGCGGCACTTTCAAATAATGTTGTGCTTTTTTCAAAAGACGGAAAGAAGTCATATTTCAATCAGGAGAAGTTTGCAGAGTCTATACGATTTGTAAAAAGCCTTGAGTCATTAAACGGCAATAAGAATATAACAAAAGAGCAGTTTGACAGCGGTAAGGTGGCATTCAGCCAGATGTCACTTGCCGAATATAGGACTTATAAGTCATATCCTTACAAGATAAAAAAATACACAGGTTTTGCGTGGGATTGCATACCGATGCCGGCAGGAAAATCAGGAAATAATGTAAGTATGATTGACAGTCTGGATATTGCGATAAGCTCAAAATCAAATAAGAAGAAACTGGCATGGGAATTTCTTAAAACACTTACCTATGATACTGAAATACAGCAGACATTGTATAATGAGATGCCTGTAGCATCGGTACTTAAAGAGGTTATGGAAAGTAAGGAGTCGGAGAATATTTTCAAGGAAGACGAAGATATAATAGATTCGAGACTTATATGCCATATACTTGAGAACGGTATAGCAAAACCGAAATTCAGCGGTTATGAAGGAGCGATATCTCTGGCGGATTCAAAAATTTCAAAGCTGAATCTGGGAGATGATATAGAAAATGCACTTAGAATATTGCAAAGACAAATGAGCAAATATTTGTTACAAGAAAGGGGAAAGGAATGAAAAGATCACAAATTAACAGCATCATAAGAGAGATGGAGGAACTTATAAAAGAGAACGGCTTTAATCTGCCGCCGTTTTGCAACTGGACTCCAAAGGATTGGGAAAACAAGGGGCATGAATATGATGAAATAAGAGATAATATGCTCGGATGGGATATCACAGATTTCGGACTCGGAGATTTTGATAAGATAGGTTTCGGGCTTATCACACTCAGAAACGGAAACAGAAACAATGAGAAGTATAAAAAAGTCTATGCGGAAAAGCTTTTTATTCTTAAGAGATGATATGATGGCACCTATGCATTTTCCATTGGTTTAAATCGGAGGATATTATAAACAGAGGTGGCGGTACACTTCTTATAAAAGTATATAATGATGACGGTAAGGGCGGACTTGCCGACTCGGATGTACTTATAAATTCAGACGGAAGATCATATTATGTAAAGGCGGGAAGCCTTGTAAAGCTTTTGCCGGGAGAGTATCACCATATGGCCGCATCAATACCATGAGTTCCATGTGGAGCCGGAAGCGGAAGTGTGCTTATAGGTGAAGTTTCACAATGTAATGATGACAATATAGACAACAGATTCTATGAAGATATAGGCAGATTCCCTGAGATAGAAGAGGACGAAGAGCCGTACAGATTGCTTTGTAATGAGTATCCGGTAGCTAAGGATTGAGGGGAAATGTTGAGTAGAAAATAAATAAGTTATGTAAAATCCCTTTTTGTGATATATTTATAGATAGGGATTTTGTTATTTATAGAAGTATAATTATATCAGGAGAGTATAGTGGAATTAAAAATTAGAAATGTCGGGAAAAATAGATTCGGCAGATATAGAAATTAAAGGTATTACAATAATAGCAGGACTGAACGGCACCGGAAAGAGTACGGTTAGTCGTAGTTTATTTGCAATGTTCCATTCATTCAGTAATATATCCGGTAAAGTGAAATTAGAGAAAGAATTTGCTATTAAAAGGTTGTTTTTACTTTCACAACACTTTGCAGATGCATATGTTATAGATGGAATGGATAAAAAGATTGAAGAATTACCATCTATTTTAGCAGGAGAAACTGATGAAAATATTATTCGTGACATCTTAGTAAGAAACTGTAATATGCCCTAAATTTGTGGATGATGTAATTTCCCGTATTATAAAAATAAACGCTCCTGCAGATGAATTACTTCAAAACGAAATTATATCAGAAATTTTTCTTAGATGAATTTAATGGACATATTACAAATATACGTAGTCGTAAAGATAGTAAAATAGAATTAAAAATAAAGGACTTTAAAAATAAAAATTCTTTTTAATAATAATGATGAATTATTAGAGGTAAAAAGAAAGAAAAGAGCTGGATCATGAGATTGTATATATTGATGATCCTTTTTATAATAGACTTTCATAATTTTAGAAAAAGATGGTGAAACCAACTCATTTCTTAGTAGGACAAGTGGAAATACTACTAATCACAGAAGGTCATTGCTGTCGCATTATATGAATAATAAAAGCTTTTAACATTAATAGATAAGGCTAATTTAAAAGATAAATTGACATTAGTTTACAAAAATCAATAATATATTAGGTTCAGATATGGCATTGTTTGAAACCAATAACGATGGTATGTCAAGAGGTACAAGAACTAAAGGGTTATCTTTAGATAGTTTATCGTCAGGTATGAAAACATTTTATTTGATTAAGAGCTTAATAGATAATGGAACTATAGTGCAAAAATGGAACTTTAATACTTGATGAGCCTGAAGTTCATCTTCATCCTGATTGGCAGGTTACGCTGGCTGAGGTTATAGTACTACTACAAAGAGAGATGGGACTACATATTTTGATAAATACTCATAGTCCATATTTTTTTACATGCGATTGAGGTGTTTTTCCGGAAAGTATGACACAGAAGATGTAGTTAAGTATTACCTTTCATATAATGAGGGTGATAATGCAAGAATGAAGGATGTTACTTTTAATATCTCTGAAATTTATAAAGTATTGTCCGGCCCGTTACAAAGAATTGAGAATGAGGATATAATGACAGAGATTAGTGACAGAATTGAGAGAGAAATATTTATAAAAACAAAAATCTTTATTCGAAGTGTCTTTTGGATGATTCGGATGAAAGAAATCCTGTTAATATGGTCGATATTGATAGAGATATTTCAAAAGATATTGTAATTGATTTTGATGATGTAAAAACTGATTTCTGCAGAAAGTTTCATAAATCTAATGAGGTTTTTAAATCAGCAGATGCATTGTTTTATAGTGAAACTAAAAACAAACTTATATTTGTAGAATTTAAGAATGGTAAGGTTAGAGATGTTAAGACGAAACTTAAAGATTCACTTCTTGTTTTTCTAATATAGTAGATGTAGATCTTAAATTCTGCAGCAAATATTTAGAATATATTGTGGTATATAATTACGAAAAATAAGAAGTATGTTGAACAGGAAAAAAAGGTAAATACAGAAAAGAAGAGCAAAAACAAGTCCCAATCGCTTAGTAAAGGAATATATAGAAGGATTTGTTAAAGCCTCTATTTAAGGTTAGCAAAAAAATGAAATCATTCTATGGGACCTGGAATTAATGCAGGATATTTGTGTATCAGAGGTTCATACATATACTGTGAATGAATTTTTAGAATATTATTCAAAAAAATTGCAGTAGATAAAAATGAGTATATTTGATGTATAAAAATAGCTGTATAAGTAAATAAAAGAGTAAGTTTAATTAATTTACTCTTTTTATTTTTTTATAACTTACAAGTAAAAAGCAGAGCGATTTATGTAAAAGCTTCCTGTATAATTCAAAGTGTAGAAAGTAAATGATTTTACAAAAATAGATACCTAAGTTAAACTGTCATTGCTGACCGGCCAGTTAGCAAATGAGCGGAATAAGGAAGGTATCTACAAATGAATTCTACACAAAATAAGAAGATTGAACAAGTAAAAGAAACAACAATGATTGTCGGCATTGATGTTGGCAGTGAAAAGCATTATTTCAGAGCTTTTAACTGGAGAGGCATAGAACTTACCAGAAAGCCTGTAGTGTTTTCAAATTCTATGGAGGGATTCAACAGCTTTTACAATTCGGTTGTGGAACTGATGCAGAAAAATGAACTTAAAGAGGCACTGGTAGGAATAGAGCCAACCGGTCACTACTGGTTTGATCTTGGGCAGTTCATGGGTGAAAAGAACATAAAGTTTGTGATGGTAAATCCGCACCATGTGCATAAGACCAAAGAATTAGATGACAATAGTCCATCTAAAAATGACAGAAAAGATCCTCGTGTTATTGCAGGGCTTGTAAGGGATGGACGATATTTTTATTCATATATGCCGACAGGTGTATATGCAGAACTGCGGAATGCGTCAAACCGCCGGTTTGTGCTTGTAGAAGAACAGACAAGGGCGAAGAACCGTCTGCAGAAGTGGGTTGCAGTGTATTTCCCGGAATATAAGGGGATTTATACACACATAGATGCCAAGGGAGGTCTGCTGGTGTTAAAGCAGGCACCAACTCTTGAGGAGATAGTAAGACTAGGAGTGGAAGGTATCATAAAGATATGGAAAGACGCTAAACTCCGAGGAAATGGGCATAAGAAGGCTATACTGATTCTGAATGCAGCCATGAAAAGCATAGGATTAAAAGCAGGTCTTACAGAAGCTCGGATGGAGATACAGGATCTGATAGAGGATTATGAACTCCAGACAAAACGCCTTGAACGGGTCAATGACCTGATCAAAGAACTGTGCCAACAGGTCAGGTATGCGGATAAGCTGCTTGAAATAAAAGGTATAGGAATAACAACCGTAGCTGGTTTCATAGCAGAAGTTGGTGATATCACGCGCTTTGATAGCACGAAAGAACTTCAGAAACTTGCAGGATTGGAACTGGTGGCAGATAGTTCCGGTAAGCACGACGGAAAAACAAAGATAAGCAAAAGAGGACGCAAGCGTCTCAGATATTTACTTTTTGAGGCAGCGATATCGGTGGTGGGAAAGAATGAAGAATTCAAAGAAATCCACAGATATTATACCACCAGGGAAAAGAATCCATTGAAAAAGATGCAGTCGCTGATAGCAGTAGCATGTAAGCTGATAAGAGTATTCCATGTGATCCTTACCAAGGGAATCAGTTATGATGCATCAAAGATGTTGAAAGATATTCGACGTCCGGGAGAGCAGTTAAAGGCTGCATAACCGAGCAATAAAGAACAACCATAATGATTATAGGAAGCGTCCACCGAAAGGTGCTGTAATCGTAGTGTTTGGATCAGTGATGAAAGTACAAAGAATGAGCTGGTAGCCGGCAGGAATTTTCTCCAAAGGGCATGACCCTGATGAATAGCTAGCTGGCACCCTGGTTATGGACAGGCAGAACGAAGGAAGTGAGGACCCACCGTAAGGAGGATAATCCTGTTGGACATGAGAGGTGAGCTGCCATATAGGGATGGGTACACATCGAGGCCATTTAGAACGAATAGTGATGACGTTTTATTTGGTGCACCCATTATTACTATATATCTGCCCTGTATGAGGTAAAGATCACTCCATAACCTTAGTTCTATTCAATGACAGGTATCAAAAAGTATTGAATTTATTAAAAACACTTGATTATATGGAGAGGAGAAAACTCCTTATTAAGTAAAGGGGTGGTTACAGTAATGGAAAGAAAATATAAAGGCATTATATTTGACCTTGACGGAGTAATATGCCATACAGACAGGTATCACTATATGGCTTGGAAAAACATGGCAGACGGTTTGGGCATATATTTTGATGAGAAGATAAATAACAGACTCAGGGGAGTAAGCCGTATGGAGAGCCTGGAAATAATACTTGAAAGGTCTGATAAAAAGTACAGCGACAAGGAAAAAGAAGAGTTTGCAAAATAAAAATGAGCTGTATAAAGAACTTTTAAATGAGATGAGTGAGAAAGACCTTGATAAAAAAAGTTAAAGACACTTTGGATATTTTTAAAACAAAGGGGATATAAGACGGCAATAGCTTCATCAAGTAAAAATGCAAAGCTTATACTTTCAAAGTTAAATCTTATTGATTTTTTTGATATTATAGTAGACGGCAATGATATCACACATTCAAAAGCCTGACAAAGAAGTGTTTGAAAAAGCGGGGATAGGTCTGAAACTTTTACCAAACGAATGTCTGGTTGTTGAAGATGCGGCTTCCGGCGTAGAGGGGGCAAAAAGAGCCGGAATGGATGTTGCGGAATAGGTGATGCAAAAGGGACTCGAGGATGTGAGTTACAGTTTGGAAAGCTTTTGAAGATTTGCAAAAAGTATTGTATATAGAAAGAGAAAAATGGTAAATACAAAGGTGGCAGAGGCTTCAATAATTAAAGGAAATAATTATCGTATAAGTATTCTTACAGACAGACTTATAAGGTTTGAATACAGTAAAAATATATATTTGTTGATGAAGAGACGGCGGCTGTTACAAACAGAAAGTTCCTGAAAGTAAAGTTTGATATTTTAGACAGTGAAGACAAACTGGTTATAGTTACAGATTATCTAAGAGTAATATATGATAAAAAAAGAATTCTCAGGCGAAGGCTTAAGGATCAATGTGAGCGGTAACTACGGAACAACTTCAAGTGTATGGCATTATGGAGATAAGAATGAGAGTTTAAAAAGGAACAACCAGAACACTTGATGCCATAGACGGAGAAACAGAGCTTGAGAGGGAATTGTTTCAAGGCAGATGTGGTCTGTGGTGGATGACAGCAGTTCCATGCTTATAACGAAGGACGGATTTAAGCTGAGGGAGGATGAGGAAGCAATAGATCTGTATTTCTTTGGTTACGGACTTGACTATTTGACAGCACTTAAAGACTTTTACACTCTTAGTGGAGAACTTCCTCTGCTTCCAAGGTTCACTCTTGGTAACTGGTGGAGCAGATATTATAAATACACTCAAAAGTCATATCTGGACTTGATGGACAGATTTGACAGTGAAGATATTCCGTTCAGTGTGGCGGTTATCGATATGGACTGGCACATTACTGACGTGGAAGGCAGATTCGGTACAGGATGGACAGGTTATACATGGAATAAGGAACTATTCCCAAGTCCAAAAGATTTTCTAAGTGAACTGCATACAAGAGGATATAAGGTCTTACTGAATGTACATCCGGCAGACGGTATAAGGGCATATGAAGATTGCTATAAGGATATGGGAGAATTTATGGGTGTAGATATTAAAAAAGAAGAACCTGTACTTTTTGATATTGCCGATGATAAATTCAGAGAAGGATACTTTAAACATGTTCATCATCCACTTGAAAAACAGGGAGTCGATTACTGGTGGATAGACTGGCAACAGGGGGAAAATTCAGGACATAAGGGACTTGATCCTCTATGGCTTTTAAACTACTTTCACTATAAGGATTCAGAGAGAGAAGACCGTGGAAGAGGACTTATACTTTCAAGATATGCAGGAGTGGGAAGCCATAAATATCCTATAGGTTTTTCGGGAGATACCATTATCACATGGGAAAGTCTTGATTTTCAGCCTTATTTTACAGCTACAGCATCAAATATCGGCTATGCATGGTGGAGCCATGATATAGGCGGACATATGAACGGTATAAGAGATGATGAGATGTTTGTCAGATGGGTACAACTTGGAGTATTCTCACCGATAATGAGATTGCACAGTACCTGCAATGAATTTTCCGGAAAAGAGCCTTGGAAGTACAATCAGATTGCCGAAAGAATAGTTAAAAGATATTTGAGACTTCGTCACAGACTGATACCATATCTTTATACAATGAATAAAAGAGCAAATGTAAATAAACTGCCTTTGATACTGCCACTTTACTACTATGAGCCTGCAAATGATAAGGTTTATAATTATAAAAATGAGTATTATTTCGGAGAGGATCTGATAGTATGTCCTGTGACAAGAAAAATTGATGCAGAGAGCGGATTGGCAAAGACCAGGATATGGCTTCCGGAGGGTGAATGGTTTGATATCTTTACCGGAGTAAGATACAGCGGAAATCGTGAGCTTGAAATATATAGGGATCTTGAAGATATCGCCGTATTTGCAAGAGAGGGAAGTATTTTACCTCTTGATGCAAATGTAAGTACAAATGAGATATCAAGTCCTGCAGAAATGGATCTGGTTATTTTTGACGGTAAGGACGGAGAGTTCACTCTTGCCGAAGATGAAAAGGAATTTAATACTTATGTCGAGTCTGACTGGGCATATACAGGATAGTGAGATTCTGGAGAGCAATGCAAAAAGAATATTTAGAATAAACCTGTTTCGGGAAATAAAAATGCTGCAAGGGAGAAGAGAAGATATAATCTCTATTTCTACGGTGCAGGAAAAGAAAGTGAATTTGATATTTTACTCGATAAAAAGAAAATAGAACCTGCAAGTATTGAATATGATGAAACAAAAAAATGTTTTAATTATAAGATTGCCGGAGATTTCATCATCATCTGCTTTAGAAGTGGAAATTGATGATAAAGAGAGCCCTTCACATATCAGTATACAGAGCAGAGTATTTGATATACTTAATAAGGCACAGATAGAATATGATTTAAAGACAAAAGGTAATGGAGGTGGTACGAAAGTATAACTCTCAAAAATGCGTGTGAATTAATTGGGTGAAATTTACTGTGTATGTGAAAAACGAGTTTGTTAGAGGAGCTATAATAGAGCTTTTATCTGCAAAATAGAGAATGCAATAAAGAAGAAAGTGAAAAGTATTACAGACTGCTTTGTAATGAGTATCATGAAGTGGGAAAATAAATTTTTAATTGTATAGATAATAACATAGAAAAATGTTAGAATATAATATATATTATTGAGAGAGTATTGGTCACATGGAGAAATAATGAGATATACTGAAAGCTACTATAATCTAAGCCCATGGGACAGATATTGCATCTGCAGAAGATATTAAAAACCAATGGCTTCACTTTAAGAGGAGATAAGACAAGTTGGTGTGGAGAAGGTGTATATTTCTATGATATAAAGGCGAAAGCCTGGTGGGCAGCTAAAAAGAAAAATGCAATGAGTTAAAGCAAAAAGGGCAAAAGGTAGTATTAAGGCAACAGTTATTTTAGCTGATATAGAAGATATATACAAGGATGAAACATTTGACTTAAGGGTAAAAAAAGACGTGGACGATTTTGAAAGCTTTGTCAATTCAACGTTATCAGATGATTATAAAATTATTATTGAAGGAGTTGATGATGAAGTAGAGAGGAAAATTTTATTGAGGTCTATGTTGATTTCGTTTTTATGCTGAAGAAAAACATTACAGGTTGATAATAGGTAATTTTAAACAACGTCCACAACCATTATATGAGCACACAATTGAGTTTGCAGATTCATTAGACATGGTTTTTGGAGTAGAGACAATATATTGTGTCAAAGATACCGGTATAATCAGCAATATTCGAATAGGAGGTAAGCAGGGTGAATAGTTTGATGGACAAGTTTATAATGTATGCGAAAGAGCAGTTTGGATATGATATTTCACTGACAGAAGCTGATACTCCGGATACATTTGAGTCATTATTTGGAGTAAGCTTCATCGCAGAAGAAGAAAATACAGCAGTATCCTATGATGAAAAATTTATATATAAGAATGATTCAGCTATAGTAGCGAATATGGATACAGTATATTTAGATGATGGCTGTATACAACAGGATATTGGCTTAGCTGCTTAGTGAGGTGAGAATGGATATTAAGGACATTAGATCAAGCCTACAAATGAAGAACTTTTATTTTAGCAAATTTTCATTTGTGAGGGATAAGGTTATTAAAAATGGTGAACTTAATGCAGATATAAAGAAGGGTATCATTCCTATCGGTAACCATGAATACAATGTAATATTGACAACTAAAATTGAGAAGGATGATATGAACATAGAATTGGTAGCGGAAGCACAATTTTTATATGAGTCGGAGGATCATTCAAGAGAAGAGTCAATAATAAATACAAATACGGTTGCGATAATGTTTCCATTTATTAGAAGTCAAGTTACCCTATTGACATCGCAGCCCGGTATGGCTCCGATTATACTTCCGCCGATTAATACGCAGAAGTTAAAGTGATATATAGTATATCTAAAAACAGTATTAAAAATAGTTTGGCTTTATTTTTAAGCCGGACTATTTTTTTAGTTTATTAAAGGAGGAGATTTTATGTTAGTATTTCATTATCCGAAATGTTCAACTTGTGTGAAGGCAAGAAAGTGGCTAAGAGATAAAAAAATGTGGAGTTTACAGAAAAGAATATTGTGGAGGAGACTCCAAGTGTGGAAGAGTTAAAGAAGGTTTTTGGAGTATTCAGGCCTTCCAATAAAGAAGCTTTTTAATACAAGCGGTATGCTCTACAGAGAGCTGAATATCAAAGAAAAAAATGGATACTATGAGTGATGACGAAAAAGCTTAAACTGCTTGCAGAAAACGGAATGCTCATAAAAAGACCTATAGTTTTGGGAGACGATTTTTGCTTTTGGTAGGTTTTAAGGAGAGTGAGTGGGGAAATAAATGGCAGTAAAGGTATAGGATAGAATTTATAAAAAAATAATAAAGCATAGAAAGATTTAGAAAAACAATTTCAAAAATAAATTATTTTTATTGAAAAACTATTCAATGAGTGATATTCTAAGCTTATAATTATATGATGGAGGGTCAAAGATATTTGACCCTCTTGGTATTAGCTCTACAATAAGGAGGCATTATGAGAAATTTAGATAAGTACAAGGGAGTCATTCCGGCGTTTTATGCATGTTATGATGATAACGGGGAGATCAGTCCTGAGAGAGTAAGAGCTCTTACAGAGTACTTTGTGGATAAAAAGGTCAGAGGAGTATATGTAAACGGTTCCTCGGGTGAATGTATTTATCAGAGCGTTGAAGACAGGAAAGTTGTTCTTGAGAATGTAATGAAGGCTAAGGGTGATCTTACAATAATTAACCATATAGCATGTAATAATACCAAGGACGGTATGGAGCTTGCAGCTCATGCAGAGAGTCTTAAAGTAGATGCAATTGCGGCAATTCCGCCTATTTATTTTCAAGCTTCCCGAGTATGCCATTGCACAGTATTGGAATGATTACAGCAGTGCCGCGACAAATACAGATTTTATTATATACAATATCCCACAGCTTGCAGGAGTGGCTTTAAGCAGAGGTCTCTATGCAAAGATGAGAGAGAATAAAAATGTTATAGGTGTAAAGAATTCTTCCATGCCTGTATTTGACATTCAAGGCTTTGTAAGAGACGGTGGTGATGATTATATCGTATTTAACGGTCCGGATGAGCAGTTTGTTTCAGGCAGAGTAATAGGTGCAAAAGCAGGTATCGGTGGAACATATGGAGCAATGCCTGAGCTTTTCCTTGCAATGGATGAGTGTATAGAGGCAGGCGATATGAAGAGGGCAAATGAGATTCAGTACTGCGTAAATGACATTATAGCGGCTCTTACTTCAGGATATGGAAATATGTATGCTATGATAAAGGAAGTTCTTAGAATTAATGAGGGACTTGATATCGGTAGCGTAAGAAAACCTTTGGTTGCATTGACAGATGCTGATAAAGAGATTGCAAAATCAGCGGCAAAAATGATAGTTGATGCAAAGAAGAAATTTTTATGATAAATAAAGTGTATTTGGGAATTGATATAGGTGGAACCGCAGCAAAGTTCGGACTTGTTGATGAGAACGGCAACATACTTCATAAGGATGAGTTCTCGGTTTCATTTGACGGATATGAAACTCCAATACTTAAGACTGTTTTGGAAAAGACAGAGTATTTTTGTGGCTTCAAGCGGACTTGCTTTCACTGAAATATCGGGTATCGGTGTATCCGCTACAGGGCAGATAGATTCCGAAAAAGGCGAAGTTATCGGAAGCGCGGGACATATAAAGAACTGGGTAGGATCAAAGATAAAGGAAAGCTTTTGAAAAGAAATATTCTGTCAAAACTATAGTTATAAACGATGCAAACAGTGCAGCTCTAGGTGAAAAATGGATAGGAGCCGGAAGAGGCTATAAAAATATCGTTGCTATAACCATCGGCACCGGAGTTGGTGGAGGTATTATAGTTGATGATAAAATCTTGCTTGGTAAAAGAGGACTGGCAGGAGAGATAGGACATGTAGTGATACATGGAAGTGGAGAGAGCTGTTCATGTGGAAATGTAGGTTGTCTTGAAAGATATGCATCCACAACAGCGCTTGTAAGGAGTGTCTCAAAACTGCAAAAGGAAAATCCGACAGCTTTTCCGAAAGACTTTGAAGAAAATATCAACGGAAGAAAGATATTTGATGCCTTACATGAAAACAGCCTGTTGAGGCAGGTGGTTGATAATTGGGTAGATGATATTTCACTTGGTATCATTTCACTTGTTCATATCTTTAATCCTGAGCAGGTTATTATAGGCGGTGGAGTAAGTGGCAGAAAAGAGTTTATAGAAGCCTTAAGTAAAAAGGTGCATGAAAAGGTAATGCCAAGATTTTCTGAAGGACTTGAAATAGTACCTGCAAAACTTGGAAATGATGCCGGCCTTGTCGGTGCGATATATTATTTGATAGAGAATAAATAGATAATAGAGAGCCTTTATTTCATAATCTTGTACTATGAAATAAAGCCCCTTATTCTTTACTCTACCTTTGGCAACATAGCTGCATATTTTTTAAGTTCCTCATCTGATGGGACAGTGTCATCCATCTTTCCGTCATGGAATTTCTCATAAGCAACCATATCAAAATATCCGGTTCCTGTAAGTCCGAATACGATGGTTTTTTCTTCACCGCTCTCTTTACATTTCTTAGCTTCTTCAATAGCCGCATAGATAGCATGTGAGCTCTCAGGAGCAGGGAGAATACCCTCAGTTCTTGCAAAATATTCTGCAGCCTTAAATACATCCGTCTGATTTACTGAAGCTGCCTCCATATAACCGTCATGATAAAGCTGTGAGAGAGTAGAACTCATTCCATGATATCTGAGACCGCCGGCATGGCTTGGTGAAGGAATAAAATCACTTCCCAAAGTGTACATCTTTGCAAGCGGAGTCATCATACCTGTATCACAGAAGTCATATGCAAATGTTCCTCTTGTAAAGCTTGGACATGATGCGGGTTCTATAGCAATGATTCTTACATCACTTTCACCTCTTAGCTTTTCACCCATAAATGGAGATATAAGACCGCCAAGGTTTGAACCGCCACCTGCACAGCCTATAATAATATCAGGTTTGATATTATACTTATCAAGTGCGGCCTTAGTCTCAAGACCGATAATTGATTGATGTAATAAAACCTGGTTTAATACGCTGCCGAGAACATATCTGTATCCTTCAGTGGTTGTGGCCTTTTCTACAGCCTCCGATATAGCACATCCAAGACTTCCTGTGGTGCCGGGATGTCTTTCCAGAATTCTTCTTCCTACTTCTGTTTCCATAGACGGTGAAGGTGTGACGGTAGCACCGTATGTTCTCATAACCTCACGTCTGAAAGGCTTCTGCTCATAGGATACCTTAACCATATATACCTTACAGTCAAGTCCAAAGTATGCACATGCCATAGAAAGTGCCGTACCCCATTGTCCTGCACCGGTCTCTGTGGTAACACCTTTAAGTCCCTGCTCTTTAGCATAGTAGGCTTGAGCTATAGCTGAGTTTAACTTATGGCTTCCGCTGGTATTATTTCCCTCAAATTTGTAATAAATCTTTGCAGGTGTGCCAAGCTTTTCTTCCAGACAGTATGCTCTGACAAGCGGAGCAGGTCTGTACATTCTGTAAAAAGATCTGATTGCCTCAGGTATCTCAAAATAAGCAGTGGTATCATCAAGCTCCTGCTTAACAAGCTCGTCACAGAATACATGTGACAGCTCTTCATAGGTCACAGGTTTATGTGTTCCGGGATTTAAAAGCGGAGCCGGCTTATTCTTCATATCAGCTCTTACATTGTACCAATATTTTGGCATCTCATTTTCTTCCAAATAAATCTTATAAGGTATCTCCATACACTCTCTCCTTTCAAGTGGACATCTGCCGAAGTACCGGCAAATATTATATCCTAAAGTATACATGGATAGTAGATTTAAGTCCAGTGAAGATTTGGTGAAATATAACAATGTTGGTGAATATGATTTCAAGTATGTTAAATAATTAAATAATCTACCGAGAAATAATGAATTTTTATTCCCTGCAGAACCAACCGGAAATATCTTTGGTAAGAATATTATAGTGGAGACTTATTGTGACAGAGAGATATTTTTATATGAATATACATTATAAAAATAGAACAAAAAAACAAATGAAAAAAATAGCATAGGATTTGATATAATTAAGGTAATATTATGAGCGTGTAAAAATATTTATGTGATAGGAGAATGTTATGGCATAAATGTTATTAAATATAATAAGATACTATTAAATATGTAATAATAGAGGAATTAAAAAGAGATAGCATCAGATATTATAAATGTGAGGTAATAAATGATGAATTATAAAAAAAGAGGAAAAGAATCATATTGCTTTTATTTATAATAAACCAGCTGTAGTATATAAAAAAAGATATTACAAATGAAATTAATAAAGAGGGATATGCTGTAAATTTTATAGAATATGATAAGAAATACGAAATTGATATTGATAATGACGGTGAGACAGATTCAGTAAAGGTATTTATTGATACGGATGGCTATATATCAGTAGAGGTAAATAATCATAAAAAAACAATAGGCTATGGTGAAGAGGGTGTGAAAAGTGTAATTATAAATGATAACAATGGTAATTATTGTATTGGCATAGCAATTCACTATGTTAATGATACACGAATAAGTGAGTTCTATAGATTGAATAAAGAAAATATAGTATATATGTCAGCTGTAGACGGATATATAAAATCTGCATATCAAAAATTTGGGTTTATATGTGGAAGATAGAAAATATATTATAGGCTTTCAAAAATACAACAGGCATATATTTAATAAATTCTGATTTGAAGCTCAGTTTAGAAGGTAATTATATTATAAATGATTCTAAGCATACATTAGTGAAAGAGCTTAAAAGCATATAAGTATAATGATAAAACAGCTGTTTATGAAATAACTACATATCATAAAAGGGGAGGCTTTGTATTTATACGAAACAGATATGCAAAACTTAATATATTTTAAAAACGGAGAATGGGGATAAGGGATATATTAATGCAACAAAAGATGATTATGAAAGTACTACAGGTGAATTTTTATATAGAGGAAAGAGATTAGTTGATTATTTTTGATAGAGAAGAAATATCATGGGCAGGTTAATAATAAGAAAGTTGACACAAATAATTGCTAAAACCTATGAAGATAAGAGTATATAAGAACCTTTCAAAATGAAGGAGTCAAGTTTTTTTATAGGACTTTCCAAGCATATAAGGATAAGTGGAGAAAATGGAGCAGGAAAAATCATTTGAGAAAAAAATAAACTTAAGATAATCCTAATAATTACAAGTATATTGACTTTTAGTGTTTATAGTGATAGTTGGCATAGAGTATTTGAATGAAAAAGAAGAGATAGAGCACTTAAATACTATAATGAAATATCTACTACAGTAATTTTGGCAGGTACACTGGGAATGGACTTGGAATGCAGTGATAATAAAGGGAAAAGTTGGATAATTACGAATCAGAATGAAAGCTTTACCGATATAGTAAGCCAAGATATTGCAGACTATATATCAGGGAAGAAAAGTAGCCTTTATAACTACAAAATCATAGAAAATGAAAATATGCAGAAATATATAGATAATTTTAATGACAATATGAAACATATAAGGATAAGTGGAGAGAACGGAGCAGGAATTACAATTCCACCAAAGACTATATCAGAGGGAGAAGGAATGGAGGAGTTTGAAGAAATAAAGAATTTGGAGGAACTCATAGCATACATGCACAAACTAACAAAAAATGGTGAATATTATTTGTATGCTCTTTCAGTAATAGGATTAGATGGTTCAGGCTTAAATGGTAGGATAACATTTGATATGGGTGATGGAACAGAAAATGTTATACATGAGAGTGGAACAATAGGTATTAGAGAATTATTTACTATGACATATAGAACTTATGAATATTAGAGAGGTGAAAAAAAGTTGGAGGTGAATGGTCCTATGTCAAGATTTAGCGCAAATTAAAATGAGAGGTTCTACCGGTTAAGACGCCGGAAGAACATGTGCCTTATTATATAGCTTTTTCAAACTCATTAGTAGATTAGTTTATTATATTTATTTAGAAAAAAATATAAAAGATAAGATTTAAGGAGACATCTATGATAGGGGTAAAGGGTAAATTAAAGTCTAGATGGGTTTTATGTTTTTATAATATTTTTCCTTTGTATTATTGATATATGGGAATCATTTATTTAAGGAAAGAGCTAAAAAGTTGGAAGATATGAGAAAAAAAGAATCATTAGAATTTATGGATGATGGCTGGAAGAAATACAGAATGATGCTGTATGCAGGTGCAAATATGGAGTATACAGATAGTAAAGGAAATATCAGAGTAATAGAAACAGAGCCTGTGCTTCTAGATGTATTTGATGAAGCTATAGATCCATATATTTTAGGGTAAGACACCTTCCCTCGGCTCCTTTCGAATAACTGAGGGAGAAGAAACGTCAGAACGGATAAAAAAACTTCAATGATAATATGTTGCACTTAAAGATATGGAATAATCGGGAGGGGAGATATATGACTATTGCTGAGAATGAGGGATTGGAAGAATTTAAAGATATAAATAGTTTTGAAGAACTGTGGGCTTATATGAATAAGCGAAATGATGAAGGAGTTATATATATAATGAACTTGACATAGTTGGAGCATGACAGAACAGGTCGACCAGGAAAGTTTATATATGATTATGGGAATGGAGAAAAGTAAAGAAATATCAGAGAATGTGATTAGTTTATTATATCTATTTAGAAAAAAATATAAAGATAATCTTTTAAGGAGACAGGGATATATTAATGCAACAAAAGATGATTATGAAAGTACTACAGGTGAATTTTATATAGAGGAAGAGAGATTAGTTGATTATTTTTGATGTAGAAGAAATATCATGGGCAGGTTAATAATAAGAAAGTTGACACAAATAATTGCTAAAACCTATGAAGATAAGAGTATATAAGAACCTTTCAAAATGAAGGAGTCAAGTTTTTTTATAGGACTTCCAAGCATATAAGGATAAGTGGAGAAAATCGAGCAGAAGAAATCATAGATGAATATGAGGGTATTGTATTTGTGGGATCTATTCAAAAAGTATTAAAGCAGTTTTGGCTAAGGAGAATATATGAATGCGGTTGAGAAAAATAAACTTAAGATAATCCTAATAATTACAAGTATATTGACTTTTAGTGTTTATAGTGATAGTTGGCATAGAGTATTTGGATGAAAAAGAAGAGATAGAGCACTTAAATACTATAATGAAATATCTACTACAGTAATTTTGGCAGGTACACTGGGAATGGACTTGGAATGCAGTGATAATAAAGGGAATACTTGGGTTATAAATGGGAGTGATATAAGTTTACTTGACATAGTTACTAAGGATATTACAGATTATATATCATGGGATAAGCAGAGTCTTTACAACTACAAAATTATAAAAAAATGAATATATGCAGAAATATATAGATAATTTTAATGACAATATGAAGCATATAAGAATAAGTGGAGAGAACGGAGCAGGAATTCCTATTCCACCAAAGACTATATCTGAGGCAGAGAAAATGGATGAGTTTCAAGAAATAAATAATTTAGATGAACTGATAACATATATGCACAAACTAACAAAAAAATGGTGAATATTATTTGTATGCTCTTTCTGTGGTTGGATTAGACGGAACGGGATTTAGTGGCAGAATAACATATAAATCAGATAATGGAGAAGAAAAAAATCATATATGAATATGGGGTATTGTATTTAGGAGATTTATTCCAAAAAAATATTAAAATAATTTCGATTAAAGTATTATGGAAATATTTTTAACTAAGGGGAATATATGAATGCGATTGAGAAGAACAAACTTAAGGTAATCCTAGTAATTACAAGTATATTAGCTTTAGTGTTTACAGCAATAGTTGGTGTAGAGTATTTTTGGTCCTATGTCAAGATTTAGTACAAATTAAAATTAGAGGTTCTACCGGTTAAGATGCCGGAAGAACATGTGCCTTATTATATAGCTTTTCAAACTCGTCAGTAGATTAGTTTATTATATTTATTTAGAAAAAAATATAAAAAAATAAGATTTAAGGGAACATTTTATGATAGGGGTAAAAGGGTAAATTAAAAGTCTAGATGGGTTTTATGTTTTTATAATATTTTTCCTTTGTATTATTGATATATGGGAATCATTTATTTAAGGAAAGAGCTAAAAAATTGGAAGACATGAGAAGGACAGAGGCATTCGATTTTATGGATGATGGATGGAAGAAATACAGAATGATGCTGTATGCAGGTGCAAATATGGAGTATACCGATAGTAAAGGAAATATCAGAGTAATAGAAACAGAACCTGTGCTTTTAGATATATATGATGAAACTATAGACCCATATATTTTAGGTAAGATACCTTCCCTCGGCTCTTTTCGGATAACTGAGGGAGAAGAAACATCAGAACGTATAAAAAAACTTCAATGATAATATATCGCACTTAAAGATATGGAATAATCGTGAGGGCAGATATATGACTATTTCTGAGAATGAGGGATTGGAAGAGTTTAAAGATATAGATAGTTTTGAAGAACTGTGGGCTTATATGAATAAGCGAAATAATGAAGGAGTTATATATATAAATGAACTCGACATAGTTGGACATGACAGAACAGGTCAACCCGGAAAGTTTATATATGATTATGGGAATGGAGAAATAAAAAGAATTATCAGTTGATGTGATTAGTCTGTTTGATTTATTTAAAGACAAGTATAAAGATTGGTCATAAGGAGAAGCTTATAGTTAGAATAAAGAGTAGTATAAAGGCTAGGTGAATTTTATGCTTCATAACATTTTTACTTAGTGTTATTAATATATGGAAGTTATGGAATATAAAATCACAAAGAACAGGACTTTTTGTAATATAGAAGTAGTGATTAAAAATCAAATACAAGTTTGATATCACCTGCATCAGTACAAATAACACAAAACGGAACACAGATAGAAATGAATGGCGGAATAACCAAGGGGAGCAAAAGTGTATCTAGGGTAAAACACTAAATAAGAGATATATTGTATAGAGGGTGTGTATATGACAAAAAGAATCAGGCTGAATTGTTAAAGAATTTGAGTACAAAGATATTAAAACAGAATCACAAAAAGAGCCGCTAACACAGGCAATAAAATATTGAGAAATTTGGCTAGAGAAACTATTGAGGACATAACATATGTCACAGAAATACAATCTGGAAATATAAGAATTGATATAGCCAAAACCATATGTGTAATGGACGATAATGTGGATACTAGTAAATTATTTACGGATATTTTGATGTAAAAAGAATATTGGAGATTAGATGAAAGTAAAAAGATAACATTTATTTTTGTTAAGTATATTTGCTATAACGTTTCTAATTTTTTTGCTTTAATAGTATATGTACTACCTATGTTCGACTTTATGTATACTCAAACAGCAAAAGTACTTTTTAAAAGGAAAAACACCGGAACAGGATATTAATGAAGGTGGAAAAAGGTCTAAGAAAGTACAACAAGGAGAAGAAGGTGTATATTTTGCATATAAAGACAGATTAATGTATATGGGAAATGAAAATGCAGAAATAAGAGAGATTTGTAAAATGCAAGGTAATATTTCCGGTATTTTAGTAAAGGATAAAAATATTTTTTTCTACGAGAGGAAAGCGGTAACAGTATTTACAAACTGAACACAGATGGAGAGATAATAAGCATTATTTATGCCCCTGGAGTAATGTACCTTGAAGGTAATAATATATATACATTAAGTGGAGGTACTGAGTTTGAAAAATATGACTTTAACGGGAAAAAGAATTTTTTAAAAATGATTTAGGATATAATGGGTTTGATAGGGATAATACTATATTTAATAACTATGTTTTTTTAACATAGATTTTTAAAAAGCAGAAGTTTATGCGCCAAAATATTATTTATTTGATATTAATAAAATAAAATATAAAGAATATACTCTGCATTTTTCAAAATACTATTTACCTCCGGAAACTTGGGATTCTTATTTGAGAGAAGAAGTTATACCTTATGATTTATTTGCAAAAGAGATGGATAAAAAAAGGTAAGAAAAGGAAAAATAATTGATAGAAATCTGGATAACTATGAACTCAAAGTATCGAGTTATCAATTTGGGATTTCTCAGAGGTTTCAGATGGATATATCTATTTTTCTTGGAGAGCAGAAACTTACTTATAGAGATAAAAATTATAAAGACAAGCTATCCGGAAACATGAATGAGTATATAAATACATATGAAAATAAAGAATATATGAGTAAAATAAAGTATGAGGTAAAATTATATCCTATAGGCAGAGTTAAAGCGGATGATATAAAAATATATTGGACAGTGCTGCTATCAGCTATGATGCTATAGATAGACCATTAAGTAATAGTCGTAATAGGAATGACTTTACTATTAGAGACAAAAAAAGATATATATCGTATATTGAAGATTATGTAGAGAATAATCAGGAATATAGGGAATTGAAAATATATGAGATAGATGCTGAAACCGGCATATCAAAAGAAGTTTACACAATGAAGGGGCTACCTGCAGATGAACGTATGATAGAAATCTTTGTAACAGATAATTATATATTTATTTACAGATATATTGATAATTCTAGGAAAACTGTGTATTACAACAGTCAAATCGCGATGGTAGCAACCCTATATTAGTAATGGATGAAAATGGTGAAGTTGTTATGAAACCCCATTCAATAAATATATGGGAATTTTTTTATTTATTTTTAAAAAAATATTTTTCATCACAATTTATATTAACAACAGAATCCGGTGGAATGGAGGCTTTCAATATGAAAAAGAAATGGATTATATGTATAAGTATAATTACTATAGCATATTTTGTCCTGTCATTATTTGATTTTTATGTATATTCCTGCAGATAAGTATCCAAATATTATCAGAGAAAATATTCTTTCATGACAATGAAAAAGTAACTGTAAGAAGCATAGGAAAGGTTTGCCAAACAAAAAGAAGGTATATATTTTTTTGTATAAAGGTAGACTTATGTATATGAATAGTGTTGGTACAGAGGTGAAAGAAGTAGCCTCTGATTGGCAACAAATAGGAGGAATTATGAGAATTGAAAATGATGTCTTCGGTGTTCTTAGAGATAAACTAGGATTATATAAGATTAGTGCGAGCAGTAATAATGATGATATAGAAGGTAAAGTAGACATAATAGAGTTTATCAGTGGAGAAAAAGATGATAGATTTTTATACTGATGATAAGTATATATATTGTTTTAGCAATGGTATGCTTGAGAAATACACATTGGATGGAAGAAAAGTTTACTCATCAAAAGTGTTTTATGAACCTAGACCTATTCTTGGAATTGGCAGCACGGTATTTAATGGTTATAGTGTATGTATAAATGGTAACCAAAACCCTTGTGGAGATGTGGGAATAGATGTACCATGTTATTACATATTTAATTGGAATAAGGTAAAATATAAACAAAAAAGATTGGGAAGAGTTAGATACTATAGTGAAGCATCACCATGGGAATCGCTTGATTGTTATTTTAGTAAGCAAGAGAATATAGAACCTTATTCTGCATGGACTTGGAAGATGGATTACATAATAAGAAATGATAAAAAGCTGGTGGAAAGAAGAGATACATGATAGGAATGTGGAAGAATATGAGCCGGTTAGTATAAAAATTATATGATTTAAATCCAAATTATTACAGGGTATTAGATGGATACATATATTTTTACTCAACGATTAGAAATTACTTATAGAGATAAAAAAATTATAAAGACAAAATAAGAATAACAAGCGAAGGATTTAGTGAAGAAGAGAAAAAGAAGTAGAGTTCAAATTTCATCCACAGGCGATGTTACGTGCAAAAGTTGAGGATATGGAGAAGGAGAAAGGTGGAGAAACTTTTTAAATATGAAATAGTCGGCATTCAAAAATAAAAACAGAGGATTTTGTCGAAAATTATGAGGTAAGTGGTAAATTTATATATAGTGTGGCAAGTGGATTTTACAGTGGGGAAGAAAGCTATAAAACAAAGCTATTCATTACAGATATAGATACAGGTATCACCAATATAATTTATACTGATGAAAAATCAAACAAATATACATGTACACCGGGACTATATTGCAGTGATGATTACGTTTTCTTATATCAATATAAAAATAGAGGAAAGCACTACATTGCGTATAATTAGACTTGATAAGGATGGAAGCAACCCTATATTGGTAATGGATGAAAACGGTGAAGTTGTTATGAAACCCATTCAATAAGTATATAGAATTTTTTTATTTTTAAACTAAAAATTTTTAATAAGTGGAGAAAATGGAGCTGGTAACTTATACGCATAAAGTAACAAAAATGGTGAATATTATCTGTATGTTCTTTCTGTTGTTGGCTTAGATGGATCCGGATCTAACGGTAAAATAACATATGTATCAGATAATGGATATGAAAAATACTGAGAGATTCAGGAAGACTTAGCTTGTTTGATCTATTTGAGAAGTTGGAGTAAAAAAATACTATATTTTTTATGGAGAGTAAGGTAATAATGGATATCGAAAACATGCAAAATCAGTTATTTTCTGAGAGAAGAGTTTTTAAAAAGATTTTTAATACAAAAAAAGATGAGTATGAACAATGGATTTTTTTAAGGATTTAGAGGAGCTTTTTGGAAGAAAAAAATGTAGGATATATTGTTTACTTAGATGAAGTGAATGCCTATTTTTTTCAAAAGGCATTAGAAGATGAATAATTTATAAAGGAATCTAAAGATAAGCTGAAAGATATTATAGTGGGAGGAGTAAAAACAACAGTTATTACTACAGCAGGATTATATAATGCAGCAGTAGGGGGTTTATGCTACTGCAATATACTTTTTAGCAACAAATTTTTTTGAGTTAGAAATAGATATATTGCTTAAGCAAATGTCTGTTTATAATAATGTGATAGATTGGGGAGGAAAACTTATAAAGATAGATATATATGAAGATAATAGATATACAATTACAAGTAATATTTATGATGTGGAGGAAGAAGAACAGAAGTTTCATGGTACGGCAAGAATAACAAAAGCAGGCGATGTCTATACACTGTATGGTGAAAAAAATACATGTGGGGAGAGATAAAAATTAAAAAGAAAAAAATCTGACGATTTAATAAAAAGCAACTCAAAAATTCAAGAAAGAAGCGGAAAGTGTGATAAATATAATTAAATCATACAACTTTTTCCGAATGAGAATATATAGGTGATTATATGTTGAAGAAGTTAAAAAGATAATTATTTTTTTGGATAATTGTTTTTCAGTATAGTTATTATTGGTATCCTTTACATAGTGTTAAATTTTTAGAGGGCATATAGTTATAAGAGATAATAAAGTTGTAGATTATAAATGGGGGAATAGTAGAAAAGGTAAAAAGAAATATGACCATAAATATACCTGAAGGTACGACGGAAATTATGGATGGAGCTTTTTATAGGCAGTATTTTTTTATGGTGGAATTGTATATTCCTGAAAGTGTAAAAACAATACATGCAGATGCTTTCCGGTATTGTATTAATTTGAAAAATACACTTTAGTAAATCTTTGACAACAATAGAAGATGGAGCCTTTAGGAATTGTGCTATGCTTGAGTTTGTAGAGTTGCCGTCTTCTGTAACAAATATTGGTAAAAGAGCATTTGCAGATTGTATAAGTTTGGGGGAAGTGGTTTTACCGGAAAATTTAAAAGTTATAGAGTTTGAAACATTTGACGGATGTGAAAACCTTAAATATGTGCATTTAGGAAATATCAAGGAACTAAAAGATGATGCTTTCAGTAGGTGCAATAATATTACAGAAATAAATATGCCGGATAGCATTACGCGGATTGGCGAGAATTCTTTTGAAGAAACGGAATGGTTTAAAAAGGCTGCCGATAAATCCATATGGACTAAAATGTTATAAGCATATTTTGTTTAAGTCAACCGATAGAGAAGAAAATATTATAATACCGGATGATATAACGGTTATTGCAGGTGGTGCATTTCAAGATTCAATAAATTTAAAAAAACTATTGTTTTACCGAAGGGTCTAAAAGTCTATAGGTAATGCAGCCTTTGCGGACTGTATAAATCTTGAAGATATTTTTTATACCCGAAGGCATTGAATATATAGGTTCATTAGCATTTTCTGATTGCAAAAAGTTTAACTGAAATATCAATACCTGAGTCCATTAATAATATAGGCAATTATACATTTGAAAGTTGTGAAAAGTTGAAGAGTGTGGATTTACCTAAAAACTTGAAAATATTGATGAAGGATGCATTTAGTGATTGTATTGAATTAAAAAGAATAGTAATTCCAAGTCAGGTAAAACAAATAGAATCGGCAGCTTTTTTTGATTGCATAAACTTAGAAGATATAAAATTTGAGGGAAGCCCGGAATATATAGGACGTGCATTTCAAAATACAAAAATTCTACAATAATATTAGAGAAGATGAGCATGGCTGTAAATATGTAGGTAATCATCTTATAGAAGCTGTAGATAAAGAAAGACGGAAATTATTATTAAAGAGGGAACAGTCAGTATAGCAAATTATGCATTTTATCAGTCTAAAATAGATAGTTTGGTATTTCCGAAAAGGACTAGAAAATAATTGGGTATCTAGCTTTTTGGTGAATGTAATAATTTAAAAAAATGTAGAGTTTCCGGAGGGGTAACTTATATAGGCTACAGATGCTTTTTGATTGTAAAAAAATTTAAAAAGTTTATATGCCGAAGTCTATGGAGAATATTGGAAGCGAAATATTTTTAAATTGTAAAAAAATTAAAAAGAGGTTACTGTAAGTAAGACGATAGCAGACAGTATTGAACTTAATGAAAAATGTTAAGTTGATATATACAGAGTAGGATGTATAAGTCATTACTATTGGAAAAAGTAGGCGTTTTGGAAAATAGTTATATAAAGTAGGTGTAGGAAGCGAGAGCAAAGTATGAACTGTATATGGGAAATTGTATTAAAAGCAAAAAGAAGCGGATATAAATTGAGGAACTTAGATTTATAAACAGTAAAAAGCCCCAGCCCGTATACGGAAAGTTCTTTTGATTTTTTAAATTATGATACGGTGGAAGATACGGAATTGAAGAAAATAATATTACTGACAGTATACAGTACAGAAGATAATGATAAAAAAGCAGAGAATATTGAAAAACTAGGCAATAGCTTAAAAAGTAATGAGTGGAGGATAAGATAATTGTGCGGAGAAAATATGCATAGAAGCAGGCGTAGAAAGAGACGATATAGATTTATAGTATTAATCCCTGATACTAACAGTCATTTTACTGTATATTTCTACTCATACAAAAATCTAAACTTATAATAAAAGACAATGTGTTAATAGGAATTGAAAGCGGAATAATTGAGAGAAGGTCAAGTATAAAACAAATTACAGTTCCTGTAGGTATTACAAAACTGGGTGATAATGCTTTTTAGAGAATGTACAAAAACTAGAAAGTGTAGAATTACCTGAAACAATTGAAACTATAGGAGATTCTGCCTTTTGAAGATTGTTATCAATTAGAGCATATAGAATTGCCTAAAAATCTAAAGAATATTGAAGAAAGTGCATTTAGAAACTGTGTTAATTTAAAAAGCCATAGAGCTACCTGAAAATCTAAAAAAACTGAGATTTAATGCGTTTAGAGGTTGCCATAGCTTGGAAAAAGTAAATATTCCTTTGGGTATTACTGCAATTGAAGGATATACTTTTGAAGAATGCAAAAAGTTTGAAAAATCATACTTCATGAAGGAATAGAGAAGATATCTATAGGAGCCTTCTTAAATTGTCAAGGATTAGAAGAAGTGGAAATGAAAGAAGGAATAAAGTCTATAAGGGCAGAGGCTTTTTCAGGATGTGAAAAATATTAAAAAGTATAAAAATTCCGGATTCTGTAGAAGAAATAGAGTCAAAAGCGTTTTATTCCTGCGAGAATCTTGAAGAGATAAAAATGTCCGAAGGAATAAGATATGTAGAGACAGAGGTATTTAATGAAACGAAGTGTTATATAGAGAATTTATCAGATAAGAATAATGATATTTATATAGGTAAAGTATTAATAAAGTGTAATAGGGGGAGTTCTGATATTAAGGTAAAGGAGGGAACCAGAGTTATAGCAAATGGAGCTTGTGCCGGAATGGAGAATCTGGTTTCTGCAGAGTTGCCTGAAAGTCTTATTTGTATAGGAGATGAAGCATTTGCTGAGTGTCATGAACTTAAAGATATAAATATACCAAGCAAATTGGAGAAGATTAGAAGTAAGGCGTTTTATGCTTGCAATATAGAAAGTGTAGATATTCCTGAAACAGTAAGTTTTATAGGCTTTAGGTCATTTGAAAATTGTGTAAGTTTAAAGGAAGTAAAAATGTCTCATACACCTGAAAAAGTAAGTGCATGTGTTTTTAAAAATACCTTATGGCTTAAAAATTTGGAACAGGATGAATATCACTGTAAATATTTTTCAAAAACATATTGCTGGAACATTCAGGAAATGACAGTTTTTGTAAAAAAATTCAAGACGGAACAAAACTGATAGTAGGATTGGTTTTTCAGAATCAAAGGGACTTGAGACAGTGGAGATTCCTAAAAGTGTGGAATTTATAGGATTTGGTGCATTCAGATCATGTGAAAATTTAAAAGAAGTCAGATTTGCAAAAGGGAGTGAACTAAAAATTGATGAAAAAGCTTTTGACGGCTGTGTAAGTCTGAAGAAATCACTTTACCGCTAAAAGCTACAAAGAGTTGAAAGTTTTGCTTTTCATAGTTGTACAGGATTTGCGACAATAACATTTCCGGAAAGCATAGAATATGTAGATAATTATTGCATGTCGGATTGCATAAACTTAAAAACCATAAGACTGCTCGAAACATATGAAGGGTAAATATTTTTATTGATGAATTTGACTTACTAAGAATGAACCCGAAATTATTTATTATTAAAAGTAGGAGCAAAGTATGAACTGTATATGGGAAATTGTATTAAAAAGCAAAGAAAAACGGATACAAATTGGAAGAACTTAGATTTATAAACAGTAAAAAGTCCCAGCCCATATACGGAAAGTTCTTTTGATTTTTTTAAATTATGATACAGTTGAAGATACGGAATTGGACAGGATTACATACAGGAGCAACTCAAGTCGAGGTGGAGTCTAAGAATATAGTCCTGGAGGCAGTATCATATTTATATTAGTGAAAGCTGAAAATACGGATAACTTTAATATCGGAATAATGGAAAGGCAAAATGCCCGGAAAAAGCAGATGGAGTGAAAAAGTATGGTAGTCTCTTTGAGCACAATAAAAAAATACAAGTTTTTATTGTGCTTTTATTATATAAAAACTAATAATAATGTGTTGCTTATAGAAGATCTATATGACATATATTATTAAAATATAATGAAAAAAATAGTGCAGAATTTGTTATAATTAGAGTAGTATTATTTTCGTGAAAAAAATATTTGTGTATGTGTTGAAAGACGACATGAATATAAAACAAAAGAGTAATTATGGAGAAACTATTTTATTTATGAACCGAATAGACCGTTATTGAGAGGAGGGAGAAAGTGATAGATAAAAAATACATATATTCACAATAATACTCTTGCTGATGTGTTTTGTTTATGGATGCGGGATAAATAAATATTCAAAAAAACAGAAAAAAATTCATTGATTATAATTATGGTGTAGAAAATCTTTCAGATGAAGATGCAATAAAGCTTGTAAAAAGAAATAGTATCTTTTATGGATACAGGTATAGAAACAGGGTGAAGCTGTCGAAGGTATTAATGGGGAAAACTTTGCCTATTTTTAAGAACAAAGAAGATGAAGATAAATTAGAAATCTATCATAGAAATTATATAAAAGATAGTGCTTATAATTATTTGACTGCAATGTATAAAATCACAAGGTTTAATTCCGGCATGGGAAAGGCGAAAACAGGATTTGACGGTGGAACCATCAGGTATAAATTGGAAGCTGAAGAAGATTACAACATTCTGTCGAGAAGAAATAATGAAATATGTATTGAAGCTGTTTTTAATAAAGACAGCAGTCTTGGAGACGGGATGCCGGATACAGATAAGGGTCAGATATTTCTCACTCTTTGTGATGACAATAAATGGAGAATTTCTAAGATTTCTCAATGGTATGATGATTTAGTGTTCTATGAATTGGAAGAATATATAGATGAATTTTTTTGACAGTCAAAATAATGTAAAAGAGGATTATGATACTTTTATTAGGAATTATGGGTACGATAAAGAAATGGGAAATAGAATACCTATGCAGATGTTAAGATATTCTTTAAAGGACGCGATCTTGGCGAGCAGCAGTTTTGATGTGTTGGAGAATTTAGATGACAGTTATATATTGGAAACATCTTTCTAAACTTGCAACCTATATTGCTTATGAAGAGATATATGCCAGGCATGGGAAAATGTATCAGAAATATTCTATAGAATATAATTATTTCAATGGATTGAGCTGGTATAAAGAGAATAAAAGAATTCAGTGAGGATGATTTAAGTGATATTGAAAGGCATAATTTAGAGATTATAAAGTCACATTTGGAAGAGTTTTAGGAGAAAAGAGTATGAAACATAAATTATTAAGTGTAATTAGCATAAGTTTTATATTACTTCTGTTATTCAATGTCAAAAACCGTTGCCATTGAAAAATAAAGATAACAATCCTGAAATGACTGATGAAAGAGCTATAGAGATTATTAAAAGAGATTGCCGATTTTATGGATTCAGGAGAAAAAGATTGGTGATGAGATATCTTGCAGAGAGTCGGATGGATATAATGATTATTACTTTTAAAAAAATAAGGAGGATGAAGAAAAAAACTATATAAATACCATAGAGATTATATTAAAGATGCAGCCTATGATTATCTGTGTGAAATGTATGATATAAGGTTTTATAGAGGAAGATGTACACAGTCAAGAACATCAAGAGCGAGTTTAAGTAGCTGCTTATACTATAAAAATTTATACAGATGGTGAGTTTAGTGTAAAGAGTAGAAGTAAAAAGAGTATATGTGTTCAAATTCAATTTGTAAAAAGGTAATATTGGCTGAGGATATGCCGGAAATCAGCGATGGTGAGGTGTATTTGGAACTGTGTGAGGACAATAAAGTGGAGAATATCTAAAGTTTCTCAATGGCTATAATGATTTGGCATACTATGATTTGGGAAATGAAATGAAGGCATTCTTTGATCCGGAATATAGTTCACTACCTGAGTATGAAAGAATTTTATGAAAAATATGGCTATGATTCAAGAGGTAATAGAATCAGTATGTATATAAGTACAGATGATAATGATGAGATTTTTACAGGGAAGTGATACGGATATTATCAGCAGCCAATCAAATTTAGAAAAGCTGAAAAACTTTCCAAGTTGGCGGCATATATGGCTCGTGAAGAGATATATGCCAGGCATGGGAAGATGTATACTAAAAACAGTCCGAATATAATTATTTTTATAAGAAAAAGCCGGTATGAGGAAAATGAAAAGTTTTAAAGAGACTGATTTAAAATGACATTGAAAAAGAAAATATAAAGATAATCTCTGATTATATTGAAAGTTTTTAACAGAGATTAGAAATTATCTTGTTATTTAATGGAATAAAAGATAAATACGTGGAGGTGTATTATGAGGGCGGAACTTTTAGAAATATATGGTTTTGATTTTATTGATATACAGGAATTTTTATTCAGAACTTTTGCCAAATAAACATGGTAGAGCAACTATTGGCGGCACTATAAGCGGGGATAAAAAGAAGAATATTTATCATCCGGAGGAAAGGTGACACAAAATAATTGCTAAAAACATATGAGGGTAATGGTCCTATGTCAAGATTTAGTGCAAATTAAAATGAGAGGTTCTATCGGTTAAGATGCCGGAAGAACATGTGACTTATTATATGAGCTTTTTCAAACTCGTCAGTAGATTAGTTTATTATACTTATTTAGATATAAAGATAAGATTTAAGGAGACATTTATGATATGGGTAAAGGTAAATTAAAGTCTAGATGGGTTTTTGTGTTTTATAATATTTTTCCTTAGTATTATTGATATATGGGAATCATTTATTTAAGGAAAGAGCTAAAAACTGGAAGATATGAGAAAAAGAATCATTAGAATTTATGGAAGATGGTTGGAAAAAATACAGAATGATGTTGTATGCGGTGCAAAAGCATGGAGTATACAGACAGTGAAGGAAACATCAGAGTAGTAGAAACTGAACCTGTGCTTTTAGATATATATGATGAAACTATAGACCCATATATTTTAGGTAAGACACCTTTCCCTCGGCTCTTTTCGGATAACTGAGGGGAAGAAACTTTCAGAACTGATACAAAAACTTCAATGATAATATGTAAACACTGTAAAGATATGGAATAATCGGGAGGAAGATATATGACTATTGCTGAGAATGAGGGATTGGAAGAGTTTAAAGATATAAATAGTTTTGAAGAACTGTGGGATATATGAATAAGCGAAATGATGAAGGAGTTATATATATAAATGAACTTGACATAGTTGGGCATGACAGAACAGGTCGACAGAGAAAGTTTATATATGATTATGGGAATGGAGAAAGTAAAGAAACTATCAATCAATAGGATTAGTTTATTTAATTTATTTAAAGACAAGTATAAAGATTAGTCATAAGGAGAAGCTATGGTTAGAATAAAGAGTAGGCTGAAGTTCAGGTGGATTTTATGCTTCATAATATTTTTCCTTGGTATTATTGATATATGGAAATCATTTATTTAAGAAAGAGCTAAAAATTGGAAGATATGAGAAAAAGAAGCATTAGAATTTATGGAAAGATGGCTGGAAGAAATACAGAATGATGTTGTATGCAGGTGCAAATATGGAGTATACAGATAGTGAAGGAAACATCAGAGTAATAGAAACAGAACCGGTACTGCTGGATATATATGATGAAGTTATAAAGCCATATATTTTAGGTAATTTACCTACCCTAGCTCCTTTCGGATAACTGAAGGAGAAAGAAACATCAGAACTGATACAAAAACTTCAATGATAATATGAAGCACTGTAAAAGATATGGAATAATGAGTGAATAGATATATGACTATTGCTGAGAATGAGGGATTGGAAGAGATTTTGAAAGATATAAATAGTTTTGAAGAACTGTGGGAATATATGAATAAGCGAAATGATGAAGGAGTTATATATATAAATGAACTTGATATAGTTGGACATGACAGAACAGGTCGACCAGGAAAGTTTATATATGATTATGGAATGGAGAAAGTAAAGAAATATCAGAGAATGTGATTAGTTTATTATATTTATTTAGAAAAGTATAAAGATAAGTCTTTAAGGAGAAAGCATTGATGATAGAGTAAAGAGTAAATTAAAGTCTAGATGGGTTTTTATGCTTTTATAATATTTTTCCTTAGCATTATTGATATATGGGAATCATTTATTTAAGGAAAGAGCTAAAAATTGGCAGATATGAGAAAAAGAATCATTAGAATTTATGGATGATGGCTGGAAGAAAATACAGAATGATGCAGTATGCAGGTGCAAATATGGAGTACACAGACAGTGAAGGAAACATCAGAGTAGTAGAAACTGAACCGATACTGTTGGATATATATGATGAAGTTATAAACCTTATATTTTAGGTAAGATACCTAGCTTAGGCTCCTTTCAGATAACTGAGGGTGAAGAAACATCAGAACTGATACAAAATTTTAATGATAATATGAAACATATAAAGATATGGAGTGCACATGAGAACAGATATATAACGATTGCTGAGAATGAGGGGTTTGGAAGAGTTTGAGGATATAAATGGTTTTTGAAGAACTGTGGGAATATATGAATAAGCGAAATGACGAAAATATTTTATATATGAATGAGCTTGATATAGTTGGATATGACAGAACAGGTCAACCCGGAAAGTTTATATATGATTACGGAAATGGAGAAATTAAAGAAATATCAATTAATATAATAAGTTTATTTGATTTATTTAAAGAATTGTAAAAATTAAAAAGAAGTTACTCTAAGTAAGATGATAGCTGACAGTATTGAATTTAATGAAAATGTTAAGCTGATATATAGAGAGTAGAGCTATAGAAGTTTTTAATATAGAGAAAACCTGTTGAGTAATTTTGATTTAGATATATAAAGAGGAGCTGAATTAAAAAGAGACAGCATTAGATTTGAATTGGAGGCATATGAATAGTAAAAAGCTAAAGTTATCTTTATTGTATTTATAACACTGTTTATTATGTTATCAATATTAATGAATTTAAGAGGCCAGTTGGTAATAAAAAGGTGTTGTACTTAGATATAGAGTGGAATAATAGAGAGAGTAAAAAGAAAATAGATATAACAATACCTGAAGATGTTACGGAAATCGAAACCATGCTTTTGCAAATAATGATTTAATCGATAAAATAATTATACCTTCAGAGGTGAAAAATAGGTGAGTTTGCATTTATGAATTGTAGTAACTTAGAGGAAGTTGATATACATGGCTCTTTAGAAATAATAAATAAAGGGCTTTTTATAAGTGCACAAGTTTAGATAGTATAAATTTACCTGATAAGCTGGAACATATAGGTGATTATGCTTTCTTTAAATGTAAAAACTTAGACATAATAGAATTTCCATCTTCACTTAAAAGTATAGGTAAATTCAGCTTTTTCAAATACTGCTTTAAAATCGGTTGAATTACCACAATCGGTAGAAGATATTAAAAGACAGTACATTTTCGGAATGTAAAAACCTTGAGTACATGAATTTATCTTTCATCTATAAAGAGAATAGGAAATAAGGCGTTTGAAGATTGTGAAGAGTTAAAAGTTGTAGATTTAACAGATAATTTGGAGCAGGTGGAGATTATGCATTTTATAATTGTAAAAAGTTTAGAAGGTATAGTATGTTCGGACTCACTTAAAAATATAGGTGAATTTAGTTTTTCAAGCACAAAGCTCAATGATGTAATTATGCCGGATTCTGTAACTCAGGTTGGTGCTTGTGCTTTTAGCAATATTGTGGAGAGTTGGAGAACATAAAGTTGTCTAAAAATCTTATAAATATAGAGGCAGAAACTTTGTGCGGTTGCTATTCATTAAAAAGAAATAGATATACCTGAGGGAGTCACAGAAATAGGAAATAGTGCCATAAGCAAATGTCATAATTTGGAAATATTGAATATACCTGACAGTGTAGAAAAAGTTTGGCTATAAATGCTTTTCAGAAACAAAGTGGATTGAAAATATACCTGTAAATGAAGACGGATTAAAAATTTATAAAGATATTTTATTAGAGGCAACAGATATACAGGAAAATCTGGTAATTAACTCCAAATATAAACTTTATAGTCGGAGGTGCATTTCAAGACTTTGAAAAGCTGGAAAGTATTATCTTACCCAATAATATAAAGTGTATAGAAGAATATACTTTTCAAAAATTGCATTAATCTTAAAAGTATAGAAATACCATCCGGTGTGAATTGGATAGGGAGCTTTGCATTTGATAATTGTGAAAAATTTATCTAAAATAGAGTTGTCAAAGGAATTGAGTACATTGGAGAAAAACATTTGAGGCTGCAGTTCTCTATAATAATTCCCAAGTACGTTAAACGAATAGAAGTGGGGCTTTCGGGCATTGCATAAACTTAGAGGTTGTAAAATTTGAAGGTAATCCTGAGTATATAGGGAATTCGTTTGTATGGCACAAAAATATTATAATGAGATTGAAGAAGATGAATATAGCTGTAAATATGTACAAAAATCACATTGTAGGTTTTGTGGATAAAGGGAAAAAGAGATTATTATAAAGGAAGGCACTGTTAGTATAGCTGATAATGTCCGGTCTTGCTTTTGAAAAAGTGATTTTTCCTAAAGAGTTAAAATATATTGAGATTTCGCTTTTTCGTTTTGTAATAATTTAAGAAGGGTTGAATTACCTCAAAACTTGATATCGGTAGGAGATTATGAATTTCAATTTTGCGACAAATTAGAATACGTTTATATCCCTGAAAGTGTGGAGGAGATAGGAGAAATGTCCTTTGTAGGCTGTGACAGATTAAAGGAAGTTGTTATGACGAAGGAAGTTGCAGATAAATTATGGTATATCAGCGATAAGAAAGTGAGATACATAGATTAGAAAGCGAATAAAAACATATCTTTATCAAAAGGAAGTGCTTATGCAAAAATTTGAGTAGTATTTTACCAATGTTACCGAATAAATAATGCACAGAAAGGGTGAAATAGTGAAATCATTAAGGAAAGGATATTCGAAAAAGAGGTAATTATCGCCTTTATGTTTATAATTATTTTTACTGCCGCATTACAATATTGTGTAAGAAATATATTATTTGAACATATGGTTATATATAACAGTACTGTAAGAGGAATAAAAAGAGGTATTATAAATAAAGATGAGAGGTCCAAAATACTAATTATTCCTGAAGGAGTTAAAAGTATAGGTACAAATGCTTTTATAGATAATACAGATATTGAAGAGGTGGTTTTTGCCTGAATCACTGGTTAGTATAGAAGATTATGCTTTTGCGGGTTGTACCGGGTTGAAGAAAAATTAAATTTCCAAGGGCTAAAGAAAAATAGGGCCTTTTTCATTTTTGGGATGTGAGAGTTTAGAAGATATAGTATTTCCGGATTCCTTGGAATATTTAATCGGGGGAAGTTTTGCAGGTTGCGTAAACTTAAAAAAAGTTGATTTTTCAGAATCAAAAACATACATAGGTTTGATGACTTTTAAAAATTGTACGTCACTAAAGGAAGTACAATTATCAGAAAATTTAACAGAAATACAGGATGAAGCTTTTTATAATTGTACAAGTATTGAAAAGATTTATATACCTTTTAATACTCAAACTATAGGAAGTCGAGCCTTTATGGATTGTAAAAACTTGAAAGAAGTTATCTTAAACAGAGAAGATATTTTGTTGGGGGCAGGAGCTTTTTATAAACACTTTATGGTTATCAAAACTTCCGACAGATGACGGATATAAATATTTTTTTAATATTTTTAATGGAGTATGAAGGAAATGAGAAGAAGATAACAGTCAAAGACGGGATTAAAAGTATAGCAGGAGGAGCTTTTTGACTCACCTACACTTGAGGAAGTTGTTCTTCCGGAAAGCTTAGCAGTTATAGGGGATCTGCATTCAGTTGTTGCCAAAAACTGTCATATATAGATATACCGGACAATGTTGAGTTAATGGGAAAAAAAGTATTTGAAGCATGTGATTCTCTTGAAAGAATAGTATTACCGGATAGGCTAAGGTCATTACCACAGTATAGTTTTCTATCAATGTAAAAATTTAAAGGAAGTGATATTGGGATCAGGCTTAAAAAGATATTTTAGATAATTCATTTGCTGAATGCGAAAAATTTAAAGTCGATTAATTTAAATGATAAAACAAGATATATAGGTGAGGGAGCTTTTGAGGGCTGTAAAAAATTGACTGATATAGGTGATTCTTCCGGTGTAAGTTTTGTCGGTTATAATGCATTAGATGATACCCCTTGGTACAGCAGTCAAGAAGAAGTGGGAGGATGTAAATATGTAGGCAATGTACTTATAGAATGCTTAGATAAGAAAAAGACCGATATAAAAACTTAAAGAGGGTACGACTATGATAGGAGATTTGGCATTTGAAGGTACAAAAATTTACAGTTTAGATTTTGCAAAGGGAATTAAAATAATTGGATATAGGGCATTTGAAAAATTGTAGTAATTTATCCTTTGCTGTTATACCTGACGGTGTGGAGTATTTGGGGTATGATGTGTTCTCATCTTGTAAAAATTTAAGAGAAATTTATGTTCCTGAAAGTGTAAAACGCGTTTCATCAGAGGTATTTGGTAACGGCATATTTGATAAATATAATATATAGCAGTACCAAATCATTTGAGTGGAATGTTTATTTTATAACGGAAGAGCAAGGATAAAATACTACTAGAATTATAATAAAGGTTATACGAAAATGTATAGAACCATATCTAAAGAAAGCATACGAGGAAGAAGATTACATGTGGATAGGTGGTAGAAATGCCTTGTAAAGGATATTGTAATTAAGCAAAGTGATTTTATAAATAGAGATTTGTTCAGATTATTTGAGTATAGCGATTTTTATATATTAATTGTTAACAAATAATTGTGATCAAAATGCAAGAAGGTGGATTCAAGCAGTTGGAATAGCATTGGAAACCGGAGGCATGGCTCCAAATTTGATATATGATTATAATGTTAGACAGATGAACATTAGAAGAAAAGTTAAGTATATAAATGGACAATATGGTGATTTATATGATATTTGGAATGGATTACATCCACAGCATTATTTTTGGTAGTCGGTAATGTGTAAGATAAAGAGAAGTAAGAGCCTACAAATATGATATTACAGGTGGGTTTGGATTAAGTTACTCAAAATTAGAAAAAGCAATACAGCTATAATTGGCTTGGAAACAGGATATGCTTTTAAAGAATATGAAAAATAGATAGGCTATGGAGAAGATGGGATTAAGACTATCTTGGGAGGAGACAAGAATGCCAAGTTTAACTATTGTAATTTTTGACTACATTTTTATGTTATATAATGCAGTATATTTTTGCTTTTGTAGTAGATAAGGAGAAATAGAAAAACATGAAAAAGATAAAACTTAATAAGTATACTAAAAAAATTGTTTTTCTATGGAATAGGAAATGAAAAATTATATTGGTTGGTATATATTATAATTATAAGTGAAAGTATACTTGTTATTGTGATCTGGGTTCTTTATTTTCTAGGTGATATAAATATTTTTAGAAAAATTTTTAAATGTATATGTAGGAATACGTTCAATATTTGATACGATACTTGCAATAAAGATTTTTGATAAAAAGAGTAAAAGATTATATTACGAGTAAAAATAGATAAATATATTTTAGTATAGTGGCTCAGTTATGGAGAGAGTATGGAAGTGATAGGAGCAGTATTTGGGTTTTTCTGATGTAACAATGCAATAAGGAGTAAAAAGAACAGTAAGAAATTTAAAAAGAAAAAAATAAATCGATTAAAGTTGGCAAATGCTTTACAGAATGGGAGAAATTTATGCCTGATATATTGACTTTATTATTAGGGACTTTTTGCATTGTATATATTACTTTATGGTGTCTGTTGGGGAACAGATAAAACTGATATAGATAAACATAAGAAAAATAAAAGCTTAATAAGTATACAAGCATATTATTTTTATGGCAAAGGAATGAAAAAGTGTATTGGCTAATATATATAATAATAATTACCGAAAGCGTAGTATTTTATATCAGTGTGGATAGCATACCTATTAAATATAGTGTTTTTATATAAAATATTAATTAATTTGTACACACGAATATATTTATCCGGAATGGTTGTTCTTGGTGTAATAATTTTTTAAAAAGAATAAAGGATTTTTATAAGCGGTAAGATCAGATAAACAAAAAGAGAATTAAGTAAAAATACTATATTTCTGTGAGGTATATAATGTCTATGGTATTTTGGAATATATTCAAATGCAAAAATATGGTGATTTCAAAGAAATTTGGGATGAAATACATAAGAGCAAGGATTGTATTACAGTAGATTAAGGTGGATTGTTATGAAGAAAAACATAATAAAAAGTATTTATATTTTTGATAATAATCGGGAGTATATATTGCCTTTATAATGAAATATAACAAGTATCAGATGCTGAAAGAAATGGATGATAGTATACCTATAGTATTTGCAGCAGAACTTGAAGACGGGAATAAAGGAACTTTTAAGTATAATATAAAACCGGAGAATATGAAAAATTTCAGACTACATATTTCAGGAATTATCCTATAGTGATGATTATGAAAAGATTATTGGTGTGATATGGGAGGACAGATTTCAGGGTATAGCAGAACTTGATATGAGTGATTATATATTTAAGCCTATTATAGAGTTGGAAAATTTAAATAGATGTGCCAATGAGTTGGGATTGGATGAAATAAGTTATAGTCTACCCGGTGTTACATATATTCATATACCTAGGTATTATAAAGGAGGATACACATTTTTGGAATGATATAGAAAGAGATATTTGCTATATAGAAAAAGAAAATAACATTGGAATATGAAAATAGTTAACAAAAGTGATTTCAGATGCTATGCATATTTTTATAAATGAAGAATCAGACACACTTTTTTTAGAAACAAGTAAAAAAGTTATTCCATCAGAAAACTGGTAGAGGAACTATTATCGAAAAATAATTGGTAGTAGTGAAGAAAAGGGATTTTTAGACATAGATTTAACAGACGCTATTGATTCAGACGGAATTATGGATATGCCGGTTGATATGAGCAAGATTGCATATTATGAGGAACCGGAAATATACATTTACGATTTAAATACAATAAAAAGAAACATGTGACAAATCAATATTTATTTAATCAGAACATTATGGAATTGAAGTTTTCACCTGATGAGAAATATATGCTTTATACAGTAGGTGACAATCCATTCTTTGGTGGTAGTTTTTATAGAAGAACTTTCTATCTTGTTGATATAGAATCAGGAAACAAAACAAAGCTGATTAAATGGAAGGAAGAAGATATATTTTATGGGATTGATTGGTAGTTTGTGTAATATAGAGAGAAGTAAGAGTCTACGACTATGATATTACAGGTAGGCTTGGCTAAGTTACTCAAAATCAGGAAAAAGCAAGGAGCTACAGCTATGACGGGCCTGGAAAAGGATAGGTTTTAAAGAATATGAAAAACAGATAGGCTATGGAGAAGACGGGCTTAAGACCATCTTGAAAGAAAAATTTGTCGGAATTGACACCGTCATATGAAGAGAACTATATCCTTGACAGAACAAGGGCATATCACAATCCAAATTTAATAATTTCTGCCAAAGAAATGTTTGGCATAGGGAGATTAAATGTTTATGATAAGCTTTACAATAAATGGTTCATGTATAACAAATAGAACGACAACAGAAATATGGAAAAATGTTTGACAAGTTATCTTTCATGAAATCATTAAAAGGTAAAAAAATTTCAAATGATATTACAAGGTAAAAAGTGGATTTAGGCATATTGGTTTTGTGCTATGTAAAGGTAGCATAGAAGAACAAGATAATGTGTAAGATAGAATATACAATATTTCCGGAAATTATATGTATAATTTTATTTATACTCTATATTTCTATTTTTTTGTATACAAATTATATGTAGATATAGTGAGAGGGCTAGTGGCTCTTTAAGTTGTGGAGTAATAATTAGTGTTATACTTATGATCTTACCGGCAATTTTAATTGTACTTGAGAGCAGAAGTCAGCAAAATGTATGTAAAGAAAGGCTACAATATTTGTTATCAGAAGGAAAGACGATAATACTGCTATAGGTCAAGTATGAAGACTTAAAAAGAGCCTTATAAGGATATGTCAAAGGACTTTAAAAGACTGCTTACAATGATGCTTGGTATCCTGCTTGTCATGGCAGGGGTACCGGGTGAAATAAAAAGAAACTTATGCTGAAACTTAGATGAAGAACTGAAAGATAAGTTTAAAAAGTATATAAATTCAGCCGGTAAAAGGGCAAGTGCTTTTACACAATAGGGAGAAATTTATGCCGGATATATTGACTTTATTATTAGGGACTTTTGCATTGTATATATTACTTTATGGAGCTTGTTGGAGTATAGATAAAACAGATATAGAAAAACATAAGAAAAAAATAAAAGCTTAATAAGTATACAAACATATTATTGTGGTCAAGGAATGAAAAAGTATATTGGTTAATATATATAATTATAATTAGTGAAAGTATAGTATTTATATTATTGTGGATGTCATATATAACTAATGTTGAGTATATTTTTTCAAAATATTATTCAAAAATGTATATATACATTTATTTACTAGGAGGACTGATTCTTGTGATAAATGTTTTTAAAGAAAAGAGTGAAGGATTTTTATAAGTGGTGAGAGCAGATAAAACCCAATTAGAATTCGGTAAAGTACTGTATAGCTATATGAGGAATATCTATAAATATAACAAAAGATAACTACTAAGTGGACTTTGCAGTTTAAAGGAAGGTGTAAAGCTTGAGAAGTATACCTATGGTATTTTGGAAAGTTGGGTATGCAGATGTGATAAAAGAGGAAATCCATAATAGCAAAAACTGTACAACCGTAGATTAAGAGGTATAGTGTATGAAAAAAATAGCAATATCAATACTTATATTTTTAATATTTCTTGGTAGTATATGGTTCCTGTATAAAAGATATATTGATTATCATATGATACAAACAGTAGAAAAAAACAACCTGATATAGTATTTTCTGCGGAATTTCACAGTGGAGGTAAGGGAACATATAAATATAGTATTGGAAAGAAAGACCTTGAAAAATTTCAGAGGATATTTTGCAAGAACTGTCATATAGTGAGAATTATGAAACTATTATTGCTGTAAAATGGGAGGATGACTTTCAAGGCTTGGTAGAACTTAATATGAAAGATTATACATATAATCCTATTATAGATTTGGAAACTTTTAAATAACTGTGCAAGGGATATAGGCTTAGATGAGATTAAATATAGGTCATTTGACACAGCTAATCTACATATGCCAAAAATACTTTAATGATGGGTATACTTTCTTTTGGGGAGATTGAGAGATGAACTTTTGCTATCTTGTTAAACAAGATGGTGTTTGGAATATGTATATATTATACAGTTCTGACGGTAGGAATTATTGTTATTTTTATTGAAAGTAGAGATTCGGAAGATTTATTGTTTGTTGAATCAGAAAAAGCATTTCAAAATATAAAATTGAATGCACTGGTTACAAAAATGTACAGTTGTTGATGAAGAGAATATATTGCCTACTGAGAACGTGGGAGTACTTGATTTTCGATGGAAATATAGATATGAATAATAAGAATCAAATAGTCTATTATGATGCTCCGGGAATATGCATATATGATTGTAATATGAAGGAAAAGATGCACGTTGTTAATCAAGAGCCGTTTGGGAAGGAACTTTTAGATATGAAGTTTTCGCAGGATGAGAAGTATGTATTATATATGGTAGGAGATATTCCATTTTTGGTCAAGCGGATATAGAATGAGTTTTTTTATAGTTGATTTAAATACAGGAAATAAGATAAGAACAGTTAAGTGGGAAAAATGGAGACAGATTTTACGGAATTGATTGGTAGGTATGGATGATACAACAGCACTTGACAGCTATATTTTTTTATGATGAAAAATTGCAAAGCAAGCTGCCGATGAAGGAGGTAGGATATCAAATTATTGGGGAACTAGGGTAAATTTAATATCTGTAGACAGTAAGACCTGTAAATCCTTTGTAGATGATGGAATGGATTAATAGCAGGCCAACAGCAAAAGAGAATCCATATTACTTAACAAAAATATTAGCATCAATATCTATAAGAGATAATGGAGGACCATGTAATGTCAGCAGTGATTGATAATTTAATTAGTAAAGAAGAGTATAATATTTATGTAAATGAGTATATAAGAGATGAGAAATTATGTGAATTAGCCTCTTTATTAGAAAAGGAGGATGATAATTTAGAAACTTATTTTAACACAAGGAGATATAAATCTAAATTTTTATGGGTTAATATTTTATATATTATAGAAAGAATGAGCTATGTTAAAAGAATAGAATACATACCATTTTTAATAGAGTTTTTTGCAAGATGTAAACTGGCCAGTATTTAGATATACTATTTCATCACTTATGTCCTATAAGAAAAACTGATTTAGTACCATTTGTAGAGCAAGCACTATGGACTGCATATAGAGATGATGATGAAATGTGGATATCTGGAATAGCTATACTTATTGAGGATAAGAATATTAAAAAGCGATTTTTGAAAATCCAAAAAAACTTATGATTTGTTAAAGTATAGAGATTTTTATAGAACTTGATTGGTAGAGAGATGGTAAATGAAAAACTTTTTGATATAGTAAAATAAAATGTCTGTAAGAGCATGTAGTTGGTAAATTTGATTAATATCTTTGTTAAAAATAAAAAAATTTAGTTACTCAAATTTGGGAAAAAGCAAGAAGCTATAGCTATGACGGGCTGGGAAACAGGATAGATTTTTAAAGAATATGAAAAAAACAGATAGGCTATGAAAAAGATGGGCTTAAGACTATCTTTTGGAGCAAACTTGTCAGAGCTGACACTCGTCATATGAAGAGAACTATATCCTTGACAGAACAAGGGTATATCACAATCTCTTACAAAGAAGAACCGGAAAAAGAGGCATTCAGGCAATACAAAGCTATGTATGGGACTTTTAATGTTGCATATATGGAAGAAGGAGAAAAAGAGTTTACGTATCTACAGGATGAGCTTGAAGTACACCTGACTTCTTGAGCAGGGAGGAGAAAGGGAAACTATATTAAAAACAAATGGAATAGCATTGGAAACCGGAGGGCATGTAGCTCCAAATTTGATATATGACTATAATGTTAGACAGATGAACATAGGAAGAAAAGTTAAGTATGTAAATGGACAATATGGTGATTTATATGATATTTGGAATGGATTACATCCACAGCATTATTTTGTTGCAGAAAATAAAAACTGTATTACATCGAATTAAGGGGACAGTATGAAAAGAATAAAAATTAATAAAGATAGTGGTATGTTTTTTGCTTTTTATATGTATATTTTTTGGGATATAAAAATATAACGGTTATAAGATAATTTTAAATGCCTCTAATCAACCACCAATAATATTTGCAGCAGATTTTTAATAGTGGAGATAAAGGAACTTTTTAAATATAATATAAAGATAGAGAAAGCTGAAAAAAATTTCAGACTATATATTTCAGGAATTGTCTTATAGTGATGATTATGAAAAGATTATAGGCGTGATATGGGAGGACAGATTTCAGGGGATTGCAGAATTAGATATGAGAGATTACACATTTAAACCTGTTATATCACTTGACGAGCTGAATAAATGTGTCAAAGAATTGGGCTTGACTGAAATTAATTATAATTATCCCGGAGTGACATAACTGCGTATGCCAAGATACTATAAAGATGGATATACATTTTTTGGGGTTATTATTCAACAGTTATTTGCTATGTACAAAAGGAAAAATGATAGTTGGGATATAGAAGCAATTAGTAACAGTAGATTTAGTGGCTATACTTATTTTCATAAAAGAGGAAGCAGGAGTAGATTTACTACTTTTAGAAACAGAGGAGAAATTGATTAGTCAAGAGAGTGGAAGAGGTACAATTATTGAAAAAAACAATAGGAATGAATAATGAAAAAGGTATATTAGATATACATTTAACGGATGCTATAGATGCAAGTGGACTTATGGACATAACTGATGATATGAGTAAGATTGTATATTATGAGGAGCCGGAAATATATATTTATGATTTAAATACAAAAGAAAAAAAGCATGTTACAAATCAATATTTATTTTATAAATATATTCTTGATCTTAAGTTTTCACCCTAATGGGAGATACATATGTACACAGTAGGCGATATTCCATTTTTTGGGACGGATGGTATAGAACAAAAATTTTTATAGTAGATATGAAAACCGGAAACAAAATAGGATTAACTAAGTGGAAAAATGGAGATACATTTTTATGGAATTGATTGGTAGTTGGTAATGTGTAAGATAAAGAGAAGAAATAGCCTATAAATATGATATCACAGGTAGGCTTGGCTTAAGTTACTCAAAATCAGGAAAAAGCAAGAAGCTACAGCTATGACGGGCTTGGAAACAGGATAGGCTTTAAAGAATATGAAAAACAGATATGCTATGGAGAAGATGGGCTTAAGTCTATTATGGAAGAAAACTTGTCGGAATTGACACCGTCATATGAAGAGAACTATATCCTTGACAGAACAATGGCATATAACAATCTTTTACAAAGAAGAACCGGAAAAATAGGCAGTCAGGCAATACAAAGCTATGTATGGGACTTTAATGTTGTATACATGGAAGAAGGAGAAAAATGGATATAATAATGCAAATGTAAAATATGGAGATTTAAAAGAAATTTGGGATGAGATTCATAAGAGCAAAAACTGTACAACCGTAGATTAAGATGGAGTATTTATGAAGAAAAGAATAATGAAATTATTTCTTTTTATTATGTTCATAATATGTGAGTTTGTCTATACAAGGTATATATCAACTATAAGATGATAAAAGAAATAATAAAACAGCCACCGATAGTGTTTTTCAGCACGATTTAAAGATGGAAATAAAGGCACTTTTTAAATATGATATACAGACCGGAAAAAGCTGAAAAATTTCGGATTATGCTTTTCAAGAATTATCCTATAGTAATGATTATGAAAAGATTGTTGGAGTAGTATGGGAAGACAAGTTTCAGGGATTGGCGGAGTTGGATATGAAACACTATACATTCAAGCCTATTATAGATTTAGAAGAATTAAATAAAATGTGCTAAAGAAATAGGATTAGATGAGATTAAATACAATATGCCGGGAATTTCCGATATACATATGCCGCAATTTTATAAAGACGGATATACATTTTTGGGGACATACAAAAGATATAATTTGTTATGCTAACAAACAAAATGATATTTGTAAAATGAAGGTGTTATATAAATCTGAGCATGGAAATTATAGTTATCATATTAAAGAAAAAGACGATAAAGACATACTATTTTTTAGAATCACGATATGAAGTTTATAGCCAAAAGATTGATAGAGTATACATTAATAAAAAAATAATTTAGATACATTTGGAAAAGAAGAATTATTAATCACTCCAAGAAAGAACTTCAGCAGTTCAACCGGTAATATGGATATATCTAATGATATAAATAGGATTTCTATTATGAGAAAACCCAATATATATATTTATGATTTTGATACAAAGAATAGGAAACATGTTAATAGTCAGCATTTATTATGGCAGGATATGGTATATATCAGGGTTTTCACCGGATGAGAGGTATATTTTATGCAGTAGGAGATATTCCTGGACAGATGGATATAGATTAATTTTCTACATAGTAGATATTAAGACAGGAAATAAAAATCTGATTGGATAAATGGAAAAAGGTGATACATTTTACGGGATTGATTGGTAGTTATATGGTAAGTAAAAATCATCTCACAAAAGACATCTGATAGAGAATATAGTGTTTGTTATAAATACATCGAATTATGGGGGACAGTATGAAAAGAATAAAATTAATAAAGATAGTGGTATGCTTTTTGGCTTTTTATATGTATATTTTTGGGATGCAAAAATATAACGGTTATAAGATAATTCTAAATGCTCTAGTCAACCACCAATAATATTTTCAGTGCGGTTTAAAAATGGAGACAGAGGAACCTTTTAAATATAATATCAAGAATAGAAAAATATGAAAAATTTCAGACTATATATTTCAGGAATTGTCTTATAGTGATGATTATGAAAAAGATTATAGGTGTGATATGGGAAGACAGATTTCAGGGGTTGGCAGAACTTGATATGGAAGATTATACATTGAGGCCGATTATATCCCTTTAAAGATTTAAATAAATGTGTTAAAGAGGTTAACCTGAAGGAAATTGAATATGATGGTCCGGGAGTTACGCAACTTCGTATGCCAAAAATACTATAAAGATGGATATACATTTTTGGGGTTACTATTCGACAGCCATTTGCTATATAAGAGAAGAAGATGGAAAAGTGGAATATACGAATATTAAATATACAGATTCTACAGGACATAACTACTTTCTAAAAAGAAGAACAGGAAACATTATTCTTGGAAACAGAGAAGCCATTTGTAGAAATATAAACTGAAACAGGAATTATTATAAAAAAGACAATTGATAAAAGATGATGAGATTGTGTTAGTTGATGTTACTGATGAAAATTCTTTTTATTGACATGCCGGATGATATGACTAAGATTGTGTATTATAGTGAACCTAAAAATCTATATGTACAACCTGGAAACAGATAAAATTATATTAGTAGTCAATTTTTGATTTGGCAACATATGTTATACCTTTAAGCTGTCATCGGATGGAAGATATCTATTTTTACACAGTTGGGGATATTCCATTTTTTTCTGGAGTGATTACTATAGAATGAATTTCTTTATAGTGGATACTAAAAACCGGGAACAAAGTGAATTTAAATAGGTGGGAGAAAGGAGATAGGTTTTTATGGGATTGATTGGTAGTTAGAAGGCAACAAAAAACTCAATATAATAGGGACATGATAGAACCGCACAATTTACAAAAAGTGTATGACTACGGAAATAGCAAAGGCTATACAAGGAGGTGCATATATGGTGATGAAGCTTGCTAAAAATAAAATTTAGGGAGTGTGAGACTAAAACGAGTCTCACCTCCCTATTTTGAAGTTATCTATTTCCGGACAACCCATTTTTTTAGATTTATAATTTATTTTTAAGATCTGTGATCTTTTGAAGGACTACATTCAATAGCACAGCCATGATAGTTGCAACAACTACAGGGCTCTTCCGAAGATAGTAGTAAATATTTGTGGGAATGCGGCAAGTGAACCCCAGTGCCTGTGAAATACCCACACCGAGAGCTACTGAAAGATCCGACAATAGATGTATTTCTAAAGTCCATCTTCCTGTGAAGATAAGCTTGACACCCTGTCATTGCGATTGAAGCAAATACCGATATTGTAGCACCACCGAGTACACATAACGGAATAGTTGTAAGGAGCGCTGAGAACTTAGGTATAAGTCCCGGCTATAAGGATTATAATACCTGCAAGTCCAGAGAACCGCTCTGTTTATAACCTTTCGTTGTTGTTACAATACCCACGTTCTGTGAGAATGTAGCTGTAGGGAAGTCCAGCCAAGTGCGGCACCGACTATATTTGAGATACCGTATCTCATGATACCGCTTCTAAGCTCATCACCTGTGGGAAGTCTGTCCATAGAACCGCTTGTTGTAGCTGATGAAGTCTCCGATAGCCTGAATAGAGTTTATAGCAAAACAAAAGTCCGATTGCTATACAAGCTCCCGTGTCAAACTTTACACCGAAGTGAGAGTATCTGAGGTAGTGAGAATACACCTGCACTTGCATATTGATGAGAAGTTGACCATACCAAGCACCAATAGCAAGAATATAACCGCAAATCATTGCCACCAATATTGAAGCAAGTTTTAAGATACCTGTAGCAAAGTTGTTTAAGTACTATAACAATAATAAGTGTAAATAAAGCCACCGCCCAGTTCTGTCACTAGAACCGTAGTCATCCTTTTCCTGCATACTGCCATATAGTTTACAGCAACAGAGTAAAAGTGAAAGACCTATAGTAAATACTACAGTACCTGTTACAAGAGGTGGAAAAACTTCTGAATTTTCTTAACAAAGAAACCTCACCAATATACGGCAATAATACCACTGACTATCTGAGCTCCAAGTATGGAGGCTACACCTGAAGTATGTAGCAATATCCTGTCATAGTAGGAAACATATGCAAAAGCTTATACCCATAATCATAGGAAGTTTTGCACCGATTCTGGAAATTTCTTTTGTACCTATACCGAAACAAAGCTGTAAAAGTGTAACAGCTGAAACCACTAAAGCCGCCTGAACCATAAGTACTTTGTCAGGATCCGAGACGCTTGCACTCTGCTACGATAATAGCAGGTGTTATACATCCTACAATCATTGCAACCACGTGCTGAAGTGCAAGTGGAAGAGCTTCTGAAAAGCTTTTGGGAAACCGTCGATTTCAAATATGAAGCATACTGCTTCTGCCCTGTTTTGCGATTACTCATATTATACCTCCTTATCAATCTAGCAATTTTGTACCTGTCTTACCGTTAATTGCATCTTTTGGCTTTTTCAAGCAATGTTATTATTGCAGTTTTGTTTTCGCTCGAAAGCAGCGAAAATCCACTGCGGCAAGTACTTTTGAAGCATTGATCCCGGAGCGAACTCTCCGTCATCAGTATATCTTTTAAAGCTTCAGCTGTGCTGAGCTTATCTAACCATTTTTTTCATTTTCGTGCCATATCCGATGGCAACCTTTTCAACAGCGGTAAGGATGATAAGTGTATCTGCACCTACATTCTTTGCAAGAAGAGCGGCAGCCGCATCCTTATCGATTACTGCAGGAGCACCTGAGAGATGCTTTTCCGTTTGATACCACAGGGACCCGCCACCACCGCAGCAGATTACAAACCCGTCCATTGTCAGCCATTGATTTAATAGCGGACAACTCAATAATTTCCCGTGGAGCAGGAGAAGCAACAACTCTTCTGTAACCTCTTCCGGCATCCTCCTTACAATCCAGCTCTGTTTCCTGCAGCTGCAAGAGCCTCATCCTTGCCCATGAACCTCCGATAGGCTTTTGAAGGGTTCTCAAATGCTTTTATCATTTCTCATCTACTCTGATCTGAGTAACAACTGTAGCTATCGCGGGACTTCAAGATTTCTCGTTTAAGAATTCCTCAGCGAAGAGCGTTTCTGTATATCATAGCCTGATATAGCCTGGCCTCATTGCCACACACACTGAGAGGGTGTTGAATCTGAGTCGGTATTATGTGCATACTCGTCATGGCATTGTTTATTACACCAACCTGTGGACCGTTTCCGTGAACGATCAGAACCTCATGGCCATCTTCGATCAAATCCACGATAGCCTTTAGCAGTAGTTTTCACAGTCTACCATCTGCTCAGGTTATTACCTAGGCATTACCCAAGAGCTGATTACAATCTTTGCTTTTGAATTTTCTTATCATAAATCTCCCTCAATGTCTAGGGAATAGTTTATAAAAGACAAGGTTGCCATGCTGACCTGCCCTTTGTACAGGCAGCGATAGATCTATCTACTACGCCATATTACTAAGACCCTGGCCTCTTTATTATTCTGAAAGAATTCTGTCCTGTCCACGTGCCTCAAGTTTGCTCAAGAACCTTAGCAGGATCTTTGAACTTCAGCAAGATCATAGCAGCGATAACATATGGCTTGAAGCTTGCTTCCTGTAAAGCGGATCCTCGTATCTGTCAAATACTGAACCGTCAACCTCGCCTTCCTTGCAAGAAACGCCTGTGATATCAGCTGGTAAGCAGTGAAGATAAAGAGCCTCACCGTCCTTTGTAAGCTTCATCATCTCTTCTGTACATGCCCAATCCTTGTGGTTAGCATTCTGAGCAAAAGTCTCTTCTAAAGCTCTTGATTCCTCTCTGAAATCACCCTCTGCATAAAGATTTGTTCTTCTCCATTGCAGCAAATGGTGCCCATGACTTAGATAAACGATATCTGGGTATCCTGAATGCTTCCTTCATATCGTTTGTGATAGTGAACTCACTGCCGCACTCAGCTGCCTGCTTCTAGCAACCTCAGCAAACCTCAGGCATTACCATAACCTTCCGGATGAGCTAAAAACAACATCCATACCAAGTCTTGTGAAAAGACCGATAACACCCTGTGGAACTGAAAGAGGCTTACTGCAAGATGGTGAATGAGCCCAGCTCATAGCGATCTTCTTACCCTTAAGATTCTCAATACCGCCGAACTCATGGATTACATGAAGAGCGTCAGCTATACACTGTGTAGGGTGATCGATATCACACTGAAGGTTTACAAGAGTAGGTCTCTGCTCAAGAACGCCGTCCTTGTATCCCGCCTCAACAGAGTCTCGCAACTCGTGCATATATGCATTACCCTTACCAATGTACATATCATCTCTGATACCGATAACGTCAGCCATGAAATGAGATCATGTTAGCTGTCTCACGAACTGTCTCACCGTGAGCGATCTGTGACTTACCTTCGTCAAGATCCTGAACCTCAAGACCTAAAAAGGTTACAAGCTGAAGCGAAAGAGAATCTTGTTCTTGTTGAGTTATCACGGAAAGAGTGATATTCCAAGTCCTGAATCGAAAACCTTTGTAGAGATGTTTCTCGTCTTAAATCACGAAGTGCATCTGCAACTGTCCATACAGCGTTAAGCTCATCATCTGTCTTTTCCCATGTAAGGAAGAGAAATCGTTCATGAACATATCCTGTGTTTTTGAGGTTCTTAACTTTCAACTAAATTCTTGAAATCTGACATTTTTATTACCCTTATTTTTAAAAGCGCTTTGCGCTTAAAGTTTATATATTTATTTTTATATGTAGCATAAAGTTTAACCCTTCCGGGCAAAAGCCCGAATGCTAAAACACAAATATTATTTATAATTAGTCACAGTAGCAGGAAGAGCTGCATAGAATGCCGCACATGTTACCAAGTCTTTCTTCCATGTGATCTCGTTTTGGAGCATGAGCCTGTGCCTCTGCACCCAGGACCGAATCCGATTACAGGATACTGTTTCACCCATGATAGAAACACCGTTTGTAGAGAATCGTCCACTTGTCAAGAAGCGGTCTTACCTCACGCTCAGGTGTAGTCTTTGCATTACCGATTCTCTTATCACTGAAGAGATCCCTGTAAGCTGCAACTGCACTTGTAGCCAAACCTTTGTGATCCTCAGGAAGTACCCAAGTAGGGAAGTAGCACTCTGATAGGATATACAACACCTGTAAATGAAGGTCTGTCATAGTTGTACATGCTTACAACTCAGCATCCTCACCGTACTTCTTAACTGAAGGAAGCTGTCTGATTTCCTCAAGACATGATTCCCAAGTCTCACCCACAGTCATTCTTTCCGTCAAGAGATACTGCACAAGAGTCAGCAACTGCACAACGAGAAGGAGATGTGTAGAAAATCTGTGAAGCTGTAACAGTCCCTCTACCATGAATCTTGCTCTTCCACTGATCATTGTACTTAGGGTTAAGCATCTTTACAAGACCTCTGATGTCTGTAGACCTGCATCACCGTTGTTGTTAAGTGCACGAACGTCTCTTAAGATATCAGCCATCTTGTAGAGAGCATTGTCACCCCTGTCAGGAGCTGAACCGTGGCAAGAAACACCCTTAACATCGATTCTGATCTCCATACGTCCCTTTGTCCTCTGTAAAGACCGCCGTCTGTAGGCTCTGAAGATCAACGAACTCAGGTCTGATCTCATCCTCATGGTAGATGTATATCTCAGCAAAGACCGTCACAGTCCTCTCCCCTGAACTGTACCTACAAACTATTACACGATATTTGTCGTTAAGAAGACCGAGATCCTTCATAATCTTTTGCGCATATACTGCAGAAACTGTTCCGCGAGCTGATCTGAAACACCACGACCGCCGATTTCTTCATCATCCTCGAATCCCTCATAGGATCGAAGTTCCAGTTGTCGATGTTTCCGATACCCACTGTATCAATATGTCCGTCAAAAGCGATAAGAGTCTTACCTGATCCCATGAATCCCATAACATTTCCCTGTGGATCAACCTTAACTTCATCAAAGCCTACTTTTTCCATCTCAGCCTTAATTGTAGCACGTGAGCAGCCTCGTCAGATGACTCGCCCGGATTGGCAACTATAGCACGAAGAAAAAGCTGTCATATCAGCCTTGTAGCCTTCAGCTAAAGCTTTGATCTTCTAACTCTTCACTTGATAATTTACCCATTGTATTGTTCCTCCTTCAATATATAACTATCTTATCTTTCCTTAGCTTCCCAGATAATATTTCTCCAACGCTGTGGATCGCGTCACCCTCAGTTGAGAAGAGTAATACCTTAGAACTCCTTGGTTAAGTCTAGTTTCTCTAAGCTCCTTGTACTCATCATCCATCATGATAGTAGCGAGCGCACCGAACGGAGCGGCCCCCGACTCACCTGGAAAGAACCTGAGTATCTCCCTTTAAAGGAGCGTTACATACGCATACCTCTGCAGCCACGATATCCTCAGCAGCTATAAAGCATGTCACATGATTCTTTAATATGTCCCAAGATGTGATATTCGGCTCACCGCAAGCAAGACCTGCCATGATTGTATCCATATCTCCATCTACTATTCTTATATCACCGTCAGCAGCCTTTGCACCCTTGTAAAGACAAGCTGCAGCCTCGGCCTCAACAACTACCATTACAGGTGGGTTCTCTTTGTACTTGTTAGCAAAGTAACCAACCATTGCACCTGCAAGTGAACCCTACACCTGCCTGAACAAACACATGAGTAGGTCTCTCGGCAAACTGAGCATCAGCCTCAAGCGCTATAGTACTGTATCCTTGCATGATCCATGCAGGAATCTTCTCATAGCCTTCCCAAGCTGTATCCTGAACCACAACACTGTGCTCAACACCGGCAGCAAGCTTTGCAGCCTCACGAACGCACTCATCATAGTTTACATCGGAAATCCAAGCATCAGCACCTCAGCCTTGATGTTATTGAGTCTTGTCTCAGCTGAACCCTTTAGGGCATGATAATTACCGATTTTTGATGCAACTTATTTGCTGCCCAAGCTACTCCACGACCATGGTTACCATCTGTAGCAGAGAAGAATGTGAGCAGGTTTGAATTTCTTTGCAAACTCGTCGGATGTAAGGGACTGAATAAGGTAGTTCAGATACATCTACATTCATTTCATCAGCTATGTACTTAGCGATAGCATATGAACCGCCAAGAACCTTAAATGCGTTCAAACCGAATCTGTAAGACTCATCTCTTACCTTTACTGTTCCTAATCCAAGGAATTCAGCCATTTCCTTTAAATCAGCCAATGGTGTTTGAGCATACTGAGGAAAGTTTCTCATGGAATGCTTTCGCTTTTGTTACTTCTTCCACAGACATTATCGGAAGATTGGCATCCTCTGTTTTGGGCATATTATTTAAGACCCATTTTAGTTGTGACATGAAATTTTTAAACCTCCTAAATTGTTTTAGCAAAATGCTATTATTCATTAACTGTCTTAGCCTCGTTCAATATAGCTACAGTGTGAATTTACTAATTCCATTGAGAAATCTTGTCCCTCTGACTTAGTGATGAGAAAAAGCACCGGCATCCTGTAAAATTTAATAGCCTTAATCTTTTCATCCTTTGTCATAAGGGCAGGTGTCTTTCCTCACAATCCTTACGCTTTGTTCTATCAGATTTTCAGCAAATCATTTACACTAAGTGGATTTGTCCATAAACGTCTTCTTTCGCAGCTTCAAAAATTCTCAACTATACTTTGGAGAGTGTTGCCTGGAGCATTTATGAAATTTGTCATATCATGGTTTATACCAAGAATAAATCTGTATTTACCGGTTTCATCCTCTTTTAAGAATACTGGAGGAAGATTTTAATATCCCTGCCGTCGGTGGTAGGAGTCTTATATCCGAGGTGATCACTACGTTTTCTCCTTTTTAAGGCTTCAAGAGTTCCGAGAACCATCTTTGAAGCTACCCGTCACCGATTTTTCTTCCTGTTACATGACCATTAATGATATAGCAAATAGTGTGTTCCAGATCGTCAGCTTGTAAATCATGAATACAGACTTCACAGTCATATGCCGAAATGTTCAAGCGATACCATGAGCAATCATTACTAAAGATTCTAAAGTCAAATCATCTCTTTTCATAAATTCACTATTGCCATTCCTTTATTATTTGAATACCTAAAAATTTTTAGGTATCTATAATATAGCACCTTTAACAAAGCAAAATCAATAGCAACTATTTAGGTCAACAAAAATATTGTAAGAATACTACAAAATATTTAGTTGAATTTATACAGTAGAATAAGTTTGATAATTAATTGATATAAGCAACAATTATTTTACAGTATATAAATTTTAACTGTACATATTTAGATGAAGAAAATATAATAATAGACATAATAAACAAAGGAGGAAAATACTTACGAAGAGGTTTATATTAGTGCTTTTCTCCTGCTTTTTCCTGGTCGGGTGCGGCAGCAGGTAAAGCTGATAATGAAAAAGACAGTTGCTGAAAGCAAAATAGCAAATGAGAGTAATACAAATGAGGACAGTACAGAGGCGCAGAGAGTGAATCTGTAAAAATATGGAGATATAGATTATGATTTGACCGTCATGGGTGCGGATATGGTATACGCTACAGTATATCAGATGATGATAGATCCCAAGTCATATATAGGTAAGAGTTTTAAAAATAAGAGGAAACTATTATTCTTCATACAGTAAGGATAAGGATGTATATTATCATTTCTGTATGATAAAAGATGCGGCGGCATGCTGTGCGCAGGGTTTGGACTGTTTGACGGATGAAAAATGAACAGACATGAAAACTGTCCTGAAGAAGATGCCTTGTAACTGTGGAAGGGTGTATTTGAGACTTATGAAGAAGGTCCTAATACATATGGAAGAATAAAAGATGCGAAGATAGTGGAAGAGTAGATAAAACCGGACTGTCAATATAGTTTGACCTCCCGGTTGTTTTTATGATTTGCTCTGTCTTAACGATTTAAAAAGGAGGTAAGCATACCGAACATTCGTTATGAAGAGGGCCTGACATAAGCTCTACTCCGTTTTGTGGTTGAAGCCGTCTGTTTGTAAGATATTTATAATGGAACCGGCACATCCGGCTTTTCGGATTCATGGCGCCGAGAACTACCTTTTTATTCTGGACTGGACTATTGCACCTGCACATTGACAGGGCTCGAGCGTTAGTATACATGGTACAATCCTCAAGTCTCCAATCTCCAAGCTTTTTACAGGCTTTTCTTTTATTGCAATAATTTCAGCATGAGAGAGTGTATTTTGTCCTTGTTTCTTCTATTATATCCTCTTGCTATTATCTTATCTTCAAAAACAATCACACAGCCTATAGGAACATCACCTATATCTCCGGCTTTTTGCCTGCTTTATGGCTTCTTTTTATTCATCTCTATTCATATATTTCCTTTATAAGACACAAAAAATTAACACTTTAGGTTTATAATTACAAAACTACAAAACTGTTAGAAAAATATTCATTTTTATATTAAAAACAAATGGTATAATGTAAACAGTTACATTTAAACTAAATCAAAATAAAAATCAAACTCAAGATATAAAGGTGGAACAATGGAATTAATATTGGCAGTGATGACGACAGAGAGATAGTAGATGCACAGAAAAATCTATCTTTCAGGGGAGGGCTTTGAAGTGCTTACAGCCTATGACGGTGAGGAAGGGTAAATTGATGGCAAAACACAGAGTTGATTTGCTTATACTAGATATTATGATGCCTGTACTGACTGGAATAAGAGCTACGATGAAGATAAGGGAGAACAGCACTGTGCCTATTATAATGCTTTTCGGCAAAATCTGAGGATGCAGATAAGATTTTAGACTGAATATCGGTGCGGATGATTATCTACAAAAGCCTTTTAATCCTCTTGAGCTTGTTGCAAGAGTAGGAAGAGTCAACTTAGAAGATATAAAAACTTGAAACATGTCTGTGACCGGAGTCACAAAAAGGTTGTTGTAGGTGACCTTGAAAATTGACGATGAGACCAAGGAAGTTACAATCGCAGGAGAGCTTATAAAAGCTTTACACCCATAGAGTACAATATACTCTGCTTCTTGCAAAAGAATGCGGGAAAGGTGTTCTCAATTGATGAAATATATGAGCAGATTTGGAATGAAGAGGCTATCGGAGCAGACAATACAGTGGCTGTACATATAAGCACATATAAGAGAAAAATAGAGTTAAACCCTAGGAGCCAAGTATATTTGAAAGTTGTATGGGGAGTAGGATACAAGATTGAAAACAAAGCTGATATGGATAAGAATACATTTTTATCAAAAGCAGGATGAAAGTATGCGGGTAACCATATTACATATAGCGGCTTATAGTTTTTGTTATAGGTATTTCAATTATTTATTGTAATGAAAATTTTATTAGGGGTCTGCTGTGGATCAATGCGGAGAAGTATGATGATTCGCCGGCATTCAGAACACAGTTTGACTCTGATATTTCATTGCTTTTTCGTATGCAAACTTAAAGGATATCTTTGAAACGGACGGGAAATTTGACATAAATAAGGACGTATTCGGTCTGAATATGGGACCAAGCAATGATGTGGATTTTACTGTAGGTGCAATAACAGAATATGCCAAGAGACATGGATTTTATATAGATGAGCATTTTCAGGTCAGCATTGTAGATCAAAGTCTGGTAAATCAGATAGAAGATACATCATATTTTTGTTAATTACAGAACATATGCGGATACTTCAGGTCTCTGTTGGAACCGGGTGATGCATATATAAGTATGAAGACAATTATAACAGAGAGTCTTGTCTTTGCTGTCAAAAATACTACAATGCCTATGAAAGATTTATTCTCACCCTTCAAATTTCAGGTACAGACTTGAGTATGGTGATACTGTATATACAAATGACAGAACACTTAATATTAAGAGTGTTTATGGATACGGAAAGTACGCTATAGCGCTTCTCAGGGGATGATGGTTGACACTGAAATTTTGAGTGAGATACCGAAAGAGCTGTCGTATCAGGCGGAAAAACTTACAGATAAACTGCCGAAGCCTTTATAAAGGTATATATCGCCGTGAATACTGTATATACCGCACACGGATGCATATGCTTTTAGCCAAATGTGATTATTTGAGGCAGAGGAGAGCATATTCCATAGGATTGGTAGCGGCTACGGTAGATCTTATTTTGATGGCTTTAAGCATGGCCTATCTTCTTATCTTCAGCGGTCACAGCGAGGGTAAGAAAGGGCATAAAAATAAATAAGTTTTTGATATTATTCTGGTTGAAGTGAAAATTCTGTTTGACTGACCTTGAATAGTTTTAGTTTTTGCCTGCAAACAATTTTTATAGGGCAGAAAGTATTACTATTTATATAGAAAAAGCATTGGAATTTTGCAAATCAGATGCTGAATTACGCTTCTGTTTATATTGTTGCATTACCCATCGTATATTTCAGTTGTAAGAGAGTATAAGGTCGGACTTTGTGGAAAAAACTCACACACAAAAGTGATTAAGGAAAAGTTTTTCCGTATATATGTTAAAAGAAGTTTTAAGAAAAATGGGGATCAAACTTTCTTGTTTTGATGCTTTGTGGATTTTATTGCGGTTACATTTTTCCTTGTAACAAACTATAAAATGAAAAGAGACTTTGGAAGATTGATGATATTTATCTGCTTTTATTATATTTTTAGTTATAAATTTTATTATATTTAATAAGATTTATAAAACGGCCATAGCTTTTGACAGCATTGCGGAAGCTATAAAAGAGATTGCAAGCGGAGATACAAGATACAGACTCAATGAGGATGAGTTTGCCGGAAGAGAGGCAAGTGTTGTAAAGGATCCCAATAGCAAGTATGGACTTCAGGCTGATAAACGATCAGGTAAAAGAGTGAAAGGCTGAAAAAGCCGATTTGATAAACCAATGTGTCACATGATATCAAGACACCGCTCACTTCAATAATAAATTATGTCGATCTTATAAAAGAGAGAAAAACCTGAAAACGCCAAAATACAGGGATATTTGACATACATCCGTAAAGTCACAGCATTTAAAGAACCTGACTGAGTGGATCTTGTTGAGGCAAGTAAGGTTTCAAGCGAAAATATATCGGTAGATCTGAGAGATATTGATCTGGTAGAGATGATAAATCAGACAAACGGAGAGTTTGAAGAAAAGTTCATGGAAAAAGGACTGTCAATTATTTCAAATACCCTTCAAGCGGGAGTGATGATAAAGGCCGATGCAGACATCTTTTGAGAGTCTTGGAAAACCTTTTACAATAATGCGATTTAAATATGCGGCAAAAGAATTCAAGAATTTATATAGATGTTATTTCGACATACCGAGCAACTTTTCGTTATATATATATCCGAAAATCCGTTAAATATAAGACCTGATGAGCTTACAGAAAGATTTTGTAAGAGGTGATGTATCAAGAACCACTGAAGGCAGCGGACTGGGCTTTCCATAGCAAAAATCTCTGACCATACTGCAAGGCGGAAAGTTTGAGATAATAATAGACGGAGATCTTTTCAAGGTACAGATAAAAATTTGAAAAGTAATTTTGAGTAATAGAGTTTAGATATAAGGTTAGATTGATACAATTTAACCTTATATTTATGTTGACAGTTGGCGCTCGAGGTGGTATATAGTAGCCAACAACAACCTCTGATGGTTGGACACAGTGAACAAGGTTGATTATATTGATCAAAAAGTGAGGTAATATGATAGATGATTCCCAAAACAGAAGGCCTTCATATGTTTATTATCGTCTAGCATTAATAATAATGACTAGCTATCAAACTTTTATGGTACTTCCGTTTATAAAGGAAGGGCAGATAAAGCAGTGGTAGACTATGGTACATTTATGACCATGACGGAGAAATAAAGAGATTTCCAAAGTTGATATGTTGGTATCAATCAAATTTCTACAGGAAACCAATGATAAGACGGTATATGTAGACCGACCTCTGTGAATGATCCGACTTACAGAGACAGACTCTCATAATGCAGAGTACAGTTTTCAAGTGAAAGATTGAAGTCAGAAAAGATTCACCTTTGTGGATGCGCTTTTGAGTTGGATTCTCCCGCTGGCATTATTCTATTTCCTTGAACAGGATTTCAAAAGAGAAATGTCTGATAAAAACAGTGCAAAACTCTTTGATGTTTGGAAAGTGTGGGCAACCGGCGCCAAAGTATATGTTAAGTCTTCCGAAGGAATCAAAGTTTTCTTGAAGATGTGGCAGGCAGGAGATGAAGCTAAAGGAAAATCTTACAGAGATAGTTGATTACCTGGTTACGATCCGAGTAAGTACAAGGACAGCGGTGCTTCAATGCCTCAAGGGTATCCCTCTCTGTAGGGACCTCCGGGAACAGGCATGGGACATGTTTGCAAAGGCTGCAGCCGTGAGGCGACGTCTCTCTTCTTTCTCAATGTCGGGTCCGAGTACTGTTGAGATGTTTGTAGGCATGGCGTGCCTAAAGGTGCAAGAGACCTCAAACAGGCAAAAGGAAAAAGGCGCCATGTATAGTCTTTTATTGATGAGATAGATGTTATAGGTAAGAAAAGTAGACGGTGAGGTATTGGCGGATGATGAGAGAGAGCAGACTCTCAACCAGCTTTGTGACAGAGATGGGACGGCTTTGATGGGAATTCAGGTGTTATGATTTTGGCGGCTACCAACAGACCTGATGCACTTGACTGGCAAGGCCACAAGACCCGGGAAGATTTGACAGAAGAGTACCGTAGAACTTCCTGACTTAAAGCAGAGAGAGAGAAAGATCAAAGTTCATGCAAAGAAGATAAAGATTGGTGGATGATGTTGACTTTTAAGCTGACGCAAGAATGGCTTTCAGGTGCCTCGGGTGTGTGGAGAGCTGTAAATATTATAAACGAGGGCGGCACTGCTGAGAGTTTTCGTCAGGAGATAAAAGAAAGTTTGTGTAAATCAGTCCGAATCTTTGAAGAAAAGTAGTGAGGCTGTTATTGTAGGCTATCATTGCAGTACCCATCTTTATCTGGACGTTTGCTGAGAAGTGGAGAGTGCCGCTACCAAGGAGGTAGGATGTCATGCGCTTGATAGCTCGCAAAGCGTAGACCAATTCGGCGCCGGCTACAAAGAGACAACCATTATTCCCCAGAACTTCGGGAGCGCTTGGATATACAATGCAGGTGGACGAGGGTAATCGGCTATCTGGATGACAAAGAGTGAGCTTGAGAAATAAGATTGCCACCTACAGTGCGTGAAAGAGCGGCAGAGTGAAGTGGTATTCGGAGATGTTTCCACAGGAGCTTGTAAATGATATAAGAACAGGCTACCAAACTTGCAAGAGCTTTTAAGTGATTACCAGATACGGAATGAGTTAAAGACTTTGGATATGGTTATGCGCTGAGACCGTTAACAACAACAGGTATCATCTCGGAGGCGATACTGGCGGCTTCTGGCTGAGACTGCCGCTGCCAGCAGACAAACAGGTCGTGGCTTTGGTGAAAGCTCCTCTCACAGGCATGAGAAAGGCTGCACAGATACTATGGACAGAGAAAACTTGAAGCAAATATCTCCTGTCAAAGGAGAAGGAAACCATCACAGGTGATGAGTTTATGGAGAGCATTAAACAGATCATGTTTACATAATTTTAAAACTTTAATATAATGTCGTTGATATTCGCCTTCTGGATATTTAGAAAATATTGGAAAGTGGGTGAGCAAACGTAGAATTACACGGTGCCAAAACCACACTGCCACATCCCACTGATATTGCGTGAAGTGAGGGATCTTCACTTGACTTGGACAGTAAGGAAAAAGATAATTGAGCTTTGATCGTGCTATGTGAAAAGAGCCCACAAAGATTTGGGATTGATCCGGAAGGAGAGTACCAAAGACAGTAAGAGAGGCACAGCCTGGTTGATACCGTCGAAAAATATATACAAGTTGGAAAGTCCGGAATACGAAGATATCGGAGTCCTATAGAGAGTGGGCCATGAGGAAAATGATGAGAGCCTTATACCTGAGCTAGAAGGTATGCTTGAAGCGTTTACAAAAGAAAGTCGACGAACTGGAAGATAGCCACACTTTCTGCAGGTGAATAGTGACCTTCAAATGCCAATCATGAAACCGTACGGTGCGTGCAGGCGGAACCGAGTCCGTGACTGGTGTTCAACGCTACAGAATGGCACAAGATGCAGCCGCCGAAGGGCGTTACACTGTAGAAGTTCTCGATATGTTTGAGGGTGATGAGGCTAGGTATAAAGTCTGTGGTCACATTGCAGATCAAACGGCTTTAAATGCGCATACGGTTATCTCGGGCGTGAGGCGTGTGCACAGAGTCTTGTGCGTATTCCCGCCTTACCGCGGCAGGAAAAGCGTCAGGACATCATTTGTGTCCTGTGATATCAGCGCCGGATATTGAAGAAGACCTTTGAGGTGACTATCAACCCGGACGATTGCGAATAGACATCATCGTTCATCGGGTGCCGGCGGTCAGCATATCAACAAGACTTTTCGGCTATGCAGAATCACACACGTATCGTCCCAGGCGTGGTGTACAGTGTCAGAAATGAAAGAAGCCAGTTCCAAAACAAGGGACAAGGCTATGCAGGATGCGTTTTGTGCCAAGTTTTCTGTTAAAACAGCAGGCTAAATGTCGATGAAGTCTGATATCAGAGGTGATGTGAAGGACATGCTGAAATCAGATTCGTTCCTATGTAATGCAGCCATACACAATGGTAAAGGATCACAGAAAACGAGCTGAAAGCGGAAATGTAGTGCTGTACTGGACGGAGATATTGATAAGTTTATTATTGCATATCTTACATGGCAGAGTTCTCGGGTTGCCCAAAGAAATGCGGGCGATGTGAATAACAGAAAATAAAGAAAGGCTGTCGGGAAATGGTAGTTTATAGAAGAGGGAGAGTTAATAAAATGAGTCACCTCCTTAAGTTTTTTATATAAAAAGATGGTTAATTACCTATCTTTCTCCGTTACATGTTATAATGTAACTATGCCTACAGTTAATTATTATAACGACTTTTTGGAAATAGGTCAACAGAAATCACCAGTCATGAATTGAGTTTGCCAGATGACGATCCAGCTCATACCCTAAAAAGCGATGGAGGATTTAGATTTTTCCGGACTGTTAGCCAATTGTTCGATATGGAAGAACAGGGTATAACCCCACGCGATGTATGTAAAGGTTACTATGTAAATAAGTGAGGAATCTGTTCTATTGACCGTGGCTTGGTAGACTTGCATACAGAAAGAGATATTGCTTTTATCTGGCTTACCTAAGGGAGGAAGCTTCCAAAGAGATGCCTTTCATGACTTGAAGAAAGAAACTTACTTCAGATATCCTAGATGACTTAAACTATCGTCGCGAGACGATTACAAAGAAGGGTTTCGTAACATTAAAAGAACTATTTATCGATGAACGAAAATGAAGCTACTAATCAAGTTATACTTTTTGTATAAGTGGAAGCATTAATTATCATCTGTGTATCTTGACTTATGATGCTTTATTCAGATTATATAATTCTTTATGATAACAGTTTTGTATAATGAGCTTGAAATGTACAGATGTTTGTGATTGACGGAATTGATAAGCTGAGATGTTATTGAAAAGAACAGAAAAGAAAGATTACAAAACATAAAAAGCTATCTAATAATCGTATTATAGAGATTGATAACTGTTCGCCTGGCTGGAAATGCTTGTCACAGAAAACTCATACATAAGGACGGATAGTATTGTATTTGGTTAACGGAAAAGCAAGAGAAAGCTAAAACTTCAACAACCTATGAAGAGTTTGAAATAATGTGACAGCGATTAATGCACTATAAAATGAATGCTTTGAGATTATGTAAGATGAAACGCAGCTACCAAAACTGATTTGAAGCAACCCTTTATGCGAATGAAGGAAGACCTGAACGGGCAGCTGTGCCGGCATACAATGTGCCAGACAGGGTGAGAATTATTTTGGATACAGTAATGGCTTATGTAAGCACGATCGTACAGACTATAACACACCGATTCCGTCTTTGAAAAAGCATGTTGAAAGTATTTGAGAAGTGCTTGAAGAAGCGCGGCAGATAGCGGCTATTGTAGGAGAGAAACTCTATATCTGGCAAAATCAATAGACAGTTAGTGACAAACTACAGGATCACGGAAAACGAAAACAAGAGCATAAGGTAAAGATATATAGGCCATTGGCAACATAAGAGAGACAAATGTATTTTGAGGATGAGCAAGTTATATCTGTCATGACGGCTGTGAACTGAGACACATATCAACACAGAAAAGAAAGAACAGAATGATATACACAAACATATGAAGTATATGGATGTTCAGACTGTAGGATGTGAACATAAGTCTAAAATGTTTATACAAGTATAATCCTGATAAAGAGGCTGATAAGAATAAAGTAATGAAGATCAATGAAGTATGGAAGAACCTGAGAGAAGTTGCTACATGCTAACATACAGAGTGAAAGCGTATTCTGAAACGATGATACGTCTTTGTATTCAAACAGAAGGTCATTTTGGAGATATTAAAGAGAATGAAGATTTTGACGCTTTAACTATCGTAATTTCAGATACACGAGTAAAGGAATCGTTTTGCAATAGGAACAGTTGATAAATAAATATCATCAAGTTTTCTATGCCAAAACTAAAGAAATTTGAAGAAACCAGGAGAAACAGTATAAAAAATGCAAAAGCAAAATTTCAGCCAAGGGGTTTTTGCTAATCAAAACAGACAGTGTTATAGGTGTGAAATATCCTGACAAAGTCACAAAGCCAAAATGTCTTGTATTTGTCAGGATATTTATTTTGTTCTGTAGGGATTAAAATTCAGTATTTCCTGACAGCCCCTTTTAATATTGCATTTTTAGACATCTGCTCAATAAAAACATACCAGTTGAGATAATGCTTATTCAGCCCCTTTATTAAAATCATCTCGTTTATTCCTCTATAAACATAAACTGTAATTTCAAAAAGGATGAATCGGACATAAAGCAATCTTTTATCGGCATATAACCAACATAATCTAGGAGAATTCCGATTTTTACAAATCATAAAATCTGTATAAAAGGGAAGCTCAAATTTTGTGGAAGTTGCCAAATATCATTAGTGGAATATTCTACTGTTTTCGTGATCATTATAATTAATCAATGATAAGGCTGACTCCTGCAGTCATCCTGTCAAGTTCATCATATAATACTTTAGTCAGACCATATCTTGGAAAGTAAAATTCATATCATCATGATTTCTTCGGCATAGTAATATCATTTTATAAAAATTATAGGACCGATTGTAAAACTGATATCTGTAGTATATATCTCCGATAGTCCGATAATTACAAATGTATTGATTCATAAAGTCCCTCCTTGTATCAATCTCAAATCGCTGGACGTAATTTTATCTTTATAGAGCTGAAAATTTAACACTAAACTGTATTAACATAGTAATACTCCAGGAAATTATATATTATTTATAGTGGACTGCAATGAAAACAGCAGATAAAACAATGTAAAAAGATAATGATTTATACAAT
>BNJV01000082.1_pt1 | contig 140057 bp, 192 predicted proteins | sample 8540591 | NCBI WGS metagenome assembly BNJV01 (sample SAMD00202457, study PRJDB9452) | human saliva metagenome | host: Homo sapiens
CGTGATTTACACGCTGCGACTACACACTGTTATGACCGTGAGTGCTGGAGTGAAAGCTATGGATGTAGAGGAATTACTTGAAAATCTGAAAGCAGATAGCAGCTGATGATGCGGTAGCTATGAAAAGCCTATATGAAAAACAAATCGAGTTTCTAGGAGTCAGAGACTCCAGTCGGACGGAAGATCACAAAGGCTTTCAAACAGCAGACTGACTCCGTTATTGATTGGGTTTTATAAATGAATCTTGGGACAATCCTATCGAGAATTGCAGTATGCCGCGCTAGATTATCTGGAAATTCGCAAGAAGCTCTTGACCCTATCTGACTTGCCACGTTTGAAAAAGCTGACTCAAACAAAATCTTTGGTGGGATACCATTGACTTTTTGGACCGCTTGGTCGGATCAATCATTGCTCGATTTCCAGAAACAAAAGAGATTATTTTCATCATGGAGTTGCGATAAAGATTTTTGGTTGTGACGATTAATCATTGATCATCAGCTATTGCGAAAAAGAAGAAACAGACACGGAGCTGTTGGAGAAAAATTTTAGTGAATAATCTTGGTCAAAGCTAAATTCTTTATTACAGCGAGGCCATCGGCTGGGCGCTGAGAGATTATTCGAAACCAACCCAGACTGGGTCAGAATTTTATTGAGCGGCATCAGGCGAAATGGCTGCACTTAGTATTCGAGAGAGCAAAGTATCTGTGATGGTTTTACTAATCTTTAAGGCTTTGACATTTTTCTACGCTATAGCTTATGATAGATAGGTGCGATGAGTCGATATGCAGATTTTCTGCAAATTGAAGCATGGGGAGGTCAGAAAACGCAGGAGCGGACCTTGATCAGTTGTGTGAACCTGCTGATCACACGAAGTGCCCTTTATCCCCAGTCTACGGATTTGGGGATTTTTCTATGTCTCTTAGAGAGGAAAAACAGTTAGTCGTGCAGCCGAGCTTAGAGACATTGATATCTGAGACGGTTGGTATCGAGTGCTATTGCTCTTGGACGAAACGAGACCGTAGGACGAAGTTGAGTCTTAGAGTAGTGGATACAGTTTTGTCCATGAGGACAAAAACTGTAAACTTTGCAACTACTCTTAGAGAGGCAAGGCTCTCAGTCGCGGTTGAGCTTAGAGACATAGATACTGAGACGGTTGGCGTCGTGAGTGCTATTGCTCTTGACGAAACCAGTCCAGGGACGAAGTTAAGTCTGAGAGCAATGGCTGCAGTTTTGTTCGTGAGAACAAAATCTGTAAACCCTGGAAGTTCTCATGAGAGGCAAGATTGCTGGTCGAAGCTGATCTTAGAGACATTGATATTGAGGAGGTCAGCATTGTGAGAGCAGCATATTCCGACAAAATAAGGATATAATCCTTTAGAAATATTTGCATTTTTCCTTAAAAATAGTATAATACTAGAATATACAAAATTTTTAGAAAATTCAGAGGTGGATTGTATGGGATATACAGTTGCTGTAGTTGGTGCCACTGGTGCTGTTGGCGCTCAAATGATTAAAATGCTGGAAGAATCTAACACTTCCAATTGACAAGATTCGTTATTTGGCTTCTGCTCGTTCAGCTGGTAGGTTCTTCAGTTCAAGGGACAGATGTCACTATCGAAGAAACAACAGAAACTGCCTTTGAAAGGGTGTAGATATCGCTCTTTTCTCAGCTGGTGGCTCTACTTCAGCAAAATATGCTCCGTATGCAGTTAAAGCGCGGTGCAGTCGTAGTGGACAATACCTCATATTTCCGCCAAAATCCTGATGTGCCTCTGGTTGTTCAGTCAACGCCTCATGCACTAGATCAGCATAAAGGGATTATCGCCTGCCCCTAACTGTTCAACAATCCAAATGATGGTGGCTTTTAGAGCCTCGTTCGTCAGCAATGGGGCTTGGAGCGTATCATTGTTTCTACATATCAGGCGGTTTCAGGTGCTGGTATAGGAGCCATTCTGAAACGCCAACGCGAGCTGCGTGAAGTGTTGAATGATGGCGTGAATCGTCGATTTGCAGTGCGGAAATCTTGCCTTCATGGTGGTGACAAGAAACACTATCCTATCGCTTTTAACGCTCTTCCACAAATCGATGTCTTTACCGACAATGATTACACATACGAAGAGATGAAGATGACTAAGGAAACTAAGAAAATCATGGAAGATGACAGCATTGCAGTATCTGCAACATGTGTGCGTATTCCCGTCTTGTCAGCTCACCTGGAGTCTGTTTACATCGAAACAAAAGAAGTGGCTCCGATTGAAGAAGTCAAAGCAGCCATTGCAGCTTTCCAGTGTGCCGTTCTTGAGGATGATGTAGCTCATCAAATCTATCCTCAAGCAATTAACGCAGTTGGTTCACGTGATACTTTTTGTAGGTCGTATCCGCAAAGACTTGATGCAGAAAAGGAATCCATATGTGGGTCGTTTCAGACAACCTTCTCTAAGGTGCTGCTTGGAATTCTGTCCAAATTGCTGAAACTCTTCATGAGCGTGGTTTGGTCCGTCCGACGGAAGAAGTTGTTTTGAATTAAAAATAAACTGTCTGAAAAATAGTTGTGACAGGTCGAGGATTGAATATATCTGTCATTCAACTCTCTTTCATACAAAAGAGAGGTTAGTCTATGGCATACAGCAATTTGAAGAGTGTATCATCAGCAGCCATTATTACGCCTTTTCATGAAGATGGTTACATCAATTTTGAGGCCATTCCAGATTTGATTGAGCACCTTTTGGCTCCACCCTACGGATGGGATTTTGCTAGCTGGAACGACTGCAGAGGTCCAACCTGACCCCACGATGAAGGTCGGAATTATTTGCGGCTGCACAAAAGGTTGTCAGGGGCGTGTTCGCTTTGATAGCTGGTGTCGGTACAATGAAACGCGCGACTCCATCGAATTTGTCAAAGAAGTAGATGCATTTGGTGGTTTTGCGGCTGGTCGGCCATTGTGCCCCTATTACAATAAACCGTCTCAAAGGCATGTATCAGCATTTTAAAGCCATTGCGGATGCTTCAAACCTGCCGATCATTATCTACAATATACCGGACGGGTGGTAGTTGAGATGACACCTGAGACCATGCTGAGACTGGCAGAACACCCAAATATTGTCTGGCGTAAAGGAATGTTACCAGTCTGGCGAATATGGCTTATTTGATTGAACATCGTCCAGAGGAGTTTCTAATTTATCACGGGTGAGGATGGTGATGCCTTTCATGCTATGAATCTAGGGCTGATGGCGTTATTTCAGTTGCTCTCGCACAAACGGTGATGAAATGTTTGAAATGCTAGATGCTATCGAGCACAATGACATCAAAAAGCAGCTGCTATCCAACGGAAATTCATCCCTAAGGTCAATGCCCTGTTCTCTGCCAAGCCCTGCTCCGGTCAAGGCTGTCCTCAATTACATGAGGTTGCAGCAGGTCCAACTCGCTACCACTTGTGCGCAGCTCCTGAAGAAGATGCCAAACGCATTATCAAGGTCGTGGTTGATGGCGACTATGAAGGACGAAAGAGACTGTTAGGTGTCCGAGACCAGATTATTGATCGTCAAATTTGTTTTAGAGGATACAGGTATAAGCGAGGTGTGATGAAACTAATATGACAGACAGTCATAGTCAACGAAAGTACAAGGCAAAAGCGTAGTCTGGAAAAAGCTTGAGGGGAAGAGAGTTTACGACAAGCCAACTATTCGAACTGGTGATAAGGCAAGTTTTATGGCGCAGGTTTAATACTTAGTTAGGGTTTGGTTTGGGGGCTCTTTATCTACTTCTTAACCTTATAACGACTGATTTAAAAACTTTTTCTCATCTGGGAAACACTTGCTGGATTAGGATTGTTGTCAGTCTTTTCGGGGCTTTTTAAAATTGGTCAGTTAGAGTTACATACTGTGTCAATGATATGCAGACAGAGAAGAATTTTGACATTAAAAGAGCTTTCAATCTTTTATAATGTCATCCACAAACCGACTAAGAAAGTTTTACTTCAATACGATAGTGAGGATGATAGTTAATTTCTAAACGCTGGCAGAGACTTATTAGTCGAGCTCCTAAAGAAAGTTGAGTAAGAGAAACTGCCTTTTAATAAGATTAACAAAACTCTGAAATTAGAAGAAGTATCTGAAAATCATTGAAAATATATTATCGTTACAAGAAACAAGATATTGTATTAGAGCAAAGTGAGTATATATATATGTATTATTAGCTTGATCTAAAGGACTAATATTTATAGTTCTCTAATATTTCACAAGGATTGCATCTGAATGGCGCCTCAAACGTTAGATAACATTCTAAGGATTGAGGTTCAGTTCATCTCTGCAGTCCTTTTTCTAAATATTTCATTCTTTTTGAACAAGAAAAATTGTATAATGATAGGGGTGTTATTGCTTAAGAGGTGACGATAATGCAGGTTCGTAAGGCAAGCAAAGGCTGATTGGCAACTAATCCAAAAATATGTGAGAAACTTGGTTGACTACCTATAAAGATATTTATTCCTCTTCCTACATGAAGCGAGTCTTTGACATTTTCTATAGCAGGAACGTTTATATAAGGACTTGACTGAACTTTCTCCTGAATGGAATGGCTATTGGCTGGCAGAAAGAAATGGGCAGGTGCTTCGGTTGTGTTAGGGGGTGGGATGAGCGAGACGGCAGAGCTAATGTTTATGTTCTCTACGTCTTGCCGCAGGCTCAACGTTTAGGGGAATCGGTCATGAGTTACTGGAGACCTTGACAAGTTATCAAAAATCACAATATCAGGCCAGAGAGCAAGCCGTTACAGTGTAACGGAAGGAAATGCTATCGGTATTCCATTTTATGAAAAAGAGGGCTTTGTCTTTGAGTCTGCCACTGTAAATTGGATTGATAGCAGTCTAGCTTGAGATTTACATTACATCAGAAATATATAAATAAAGGAGTATTTTATGAAAGTCATTAAAACGCAGTGGGAAGTCGTTGACTTTGGCAGATAAAAATCTATCAAGCGGTATTAAAAAGCAGCTCAAACTGTTTATGTCTTGACAGACGACCTCCGTCAAAAATCTAGCCTTGGTGACAAAAGGTCGCATTAGATCTGGAAGAAAGCCAAGTTGAGCGTGCCACTATCAGTATGATTCAGTCTATGGTTGAAAACCGTCTCTTAGAGCGGGCTATATCACTATTGCTGAGCATTATATTTCCTACCGCTTGCGGCGTGATTTGGAACACGCAGTGGTTACGGTGACCATATCGCTGTCCATCTTGCATTTTGAGCAAATCCGATAAAAATGCTGAGAGGCCCACATGGGCTTTTTCTTTTGCAAAACTCAATTTATAAAAGTCACTCCAAAGGAGATTTTTCTTCAAAATTTGTAACCATATTAAAGATTTTCCTAGTTTTTATTAGAAAAAGACCTTTCAAAGCTGAGTAAAATCAATATGTATAATCTAGACTATGCTCTCTTAATCTTTCTTAAGTAGACATCATAACTATGTATGAATATGAAAGCGTCAACAAATACTGAGCTACAAAAATGAAAGCGCTCTTATATAAATAAAAACTACAAAAAGGAGTCAGTAAAATGGCAACTAAAGAAGAAATTTTACGTGAACTATACCCACTGAGGATCTTTTTCCACTATGCTGATGGCTTGACATTGGGAGAAGGAGGTATTACAAGAAACTCGTCGTTTGATTGAAAAGCATCTTCGTCCAGTCATTAATGAAATATTGGAAGCGCCTGATTTCCCCATTTGAAGAATTCTATGCAGTTGCTAAAGGCGCTCAAATCATGAACAACCTAAATTGTTCGAAGGTCTGAAGGCAACTACAAACCATCAGAACTTTACATCGCATTCTTGTGATTTGAGGTGCCGTTTGATGCGTCTATAGCGACTTTCTTCACAGTTCATGTGTGGACTTTTGCTACAACACAGTCTTGCTTTGGTGGTGACGAGCGTCACAAAAAGAATCCTACCTAAATTAGCTGCATTTCGACTGCAAGGATGTTTCGCACTTGACTGAGCCAGTTGTCGGTTCTGACATTGCTGGAGGTCTTGCGACAACAGCTACGAGCGTGTTGGCGATAAATGGATCTGTGAACGGAGAAAAAGCGTTGGATCGATTGGATCAGATACAGCTGATGTGGTTCCAGTATTTGCTCGCGACGTTGAAGATGGAAAAATGCATGTTTCATCGTCGTGGAAGGCGCTCCTCGGATATCATGCAGAACCAATCCCTCACAAAACAGCTCTTCGTTGCGTGACGTAATGGCTACATTACTACGAAGTAATGTGAGTTCAGGTCTCGATCGTTTGGTAAACATCAATGGATTTGGCGATGTAGCTCGTATCTTGACATTCACTCGTGCTGACGTTGTCTCACATTGCAACCGCTATCACTTGTGGTTCATACGTAGCAGCGCTCAAATATGCCTAAAGATCGTCAACAGTTAAACGTCCAATTGCGCATTCCAAATCGTACAAGAAAAACTGGCTAGAATGCAAGCTCAACGCAGTGGCAGTACTCATACTCAGCTCGTATTGCTGGAAATGCAAGCGGGTAACGAATTGATGTTGAACTCTGCACTTGCTAAGATGCACAACTGCACTGGTAATGCGCGGAAACAGTTGCACTTGCACGTGAAACATGTGGTGGCGGAATCACTCTTGAAACTGATGTAGCTCACTTCTTTGCAGATGCTGAAGCAATCTACACCTCATGAAGGTTCTCATGAAGTGAATGCTTTGATCGTAGGCCGTGAAAATCACTGGTATTGGGCATTTATATAATAATGAATTTGAACGATTGCTCAGCATTTTGCTAGTAATCGTTCCGATTCTTCTTTTGAAGTTTGTATTTTTGATAGTAAATAGGAGATAGAGTATTTCAAAAGTGATGATCATCGGATCAGGTCAAAATGGGAAGCATGGTATTGCACAAGTCTTTTGCACAATCAGGTTTCACAGTTTATCTCAATGATATCAAGGAAGAATTTGTTCAAAGAGGGCTGGATGGTATTACTGAACAATTGTCTCGTTCTGTTGAAAAAGGTCGTTTTGTCAGGAAGAAGATAAAGACAGCATTTTGGCAAATCTGATTCTTCTACATCTTATGAAGATGCTAAACATGCTCAATTAGTTATTGAAGCGGCGTACTGAAAATCGTGACATCAAATTGAGCATCTTTAAACAGTTGATGAGTTGACTGACCCTCAAACTATTCTTCTGCTTCAAACACTTCATCTATCTATCTAGCCGATATTGCAGCTGCGACAGTTCATCAAGAACGTGTATTGCTGCACTTCTTTCAACCCAGCACCAGTTATGAAATTGGTGAAAGTGCTGCGTACACGCTCAAACATCAGATGAAAGTTGTAAAAGCTGTCCGTGAATTGACTCGATTGGTAAAACAGCTGTAGGATGAAAAGATTCTTACTGGTTTTGTTAGAACCGCGTCTTGATTCCAATGATCAATGAGGGCTATTTTCATCTTAGGTGAAGGTGTTGCTTCAGCTGAAGAAATTGACGAAGCAATGAAACTAGGTGCTAATCGACCCAATTGGTCGCCCCATTGGCATTTGGCGACTTGATCGGTCTTGATGTCTGCTGGCTATCATCAGGGAGTGTTGAAACAATGGATTTGGAGATCCTAAGTATCGTCCTGCTCCACTTCTGAAGAAGATGGTTTGAAGCTGGTAAGCTTTGGTCGCAAGACTACAAGAAGGATCTCTTTAAATATTCAGATATAGGAGCAAGAAACGAAAGAAGCTAGTTATTGTGGCAGCAGTCGCACAAATTAGGTTCTTTTTGGTGGATCTTTATGTTTCGGCTGTTGATCAGGTAGTTTAGTTATTAAAAGTGCTATTGAACGAGCAAATTTGAAACCAGAACAAGTTGATGAAGTTACTCATGGGGAATGTTCTGGGTGCGGGTCTTGGTCAAAAACGTAGCTCGTCAAATGAGTGTCAACGCAGGTGTCCCAGTAGCTTCTCCAGCCACTATCAACAAAGCTCGTGGCTCTGGTTTTGAAAGCTAGTTCAATTGGCGCTCAAGCTGTATGTGTGTGGAGATACTGATATCACGTTGTAGCCGGTGGGGCTGAAAACATGAGCCAAGCTCCTATGTCCTTCCAAACCAACGTTGGGGCGCCCGATGGGAGACTCCCAAGTAGTAGACACTATGCTTCGTGATGGCTTGACAGATGCCTTTGAATCCTTCCATATGGGAATTACAGCTGAAAACGTTGCTGAACAATATGGCGTTACACGTGAAGACCAAGACAACTTTTGCTGCAATCTCAAAAACGTGCAGTTGCAGCTATCGAAGCTGGTCGTTTCAAAGAAGAAATTTCCTGTTCGAAATTCCAACGAAAAGGCGATCCTATCGTATTTGATACAGATGAATTTCAAGAAAAGATGCTTCTCTTGAAGGGTTTGGGTAAATTGCGTCCAGTGTTCAAGAAGGATGGTACTGCAACTGCTGGTACTGCCCTCAGGTATCAACGACGGTGCAGCAGCAGTGGTTGTTATAGCAGTGCTGATAAAGCTAAAGAATTGGGCGTTCCAATTTTGGCAACGATCAAATCTTACGCAAGCGCTGGACTGATCCAAAAGTTGCGGGTGTGTCCGGTTACGCATCTCAAAGCCCTGAAAAGTGATTTACAGTGGAAGATTTGATTTGGTTGATCTAATGAAGCATTTGCAGCGAAGCATGTGCCGTTGGTAAAGAATTGAATCTTGATCCTGAAAAAGTCAATGTAAATGGTGGTGCGATTGCTCTTGGTCACCCACGTCAATTGCTTCAGGCTCAGCTTTAACTACTTTTGCATGAAATGCAAAAACGTGATGTTAAACGTGGCCTTGCTACCCTTTTGTATCGGTGGCGGAATGGGTCAGCGGTCATCGTAGAACGCTAAACCCTAGTTCATTTTTGAAGTTTTCCATTTGCTGTCTACTATATAAACAGTCCTATCAATGAGCTGTTTTTGAAAACAAGCCTTGATAGGACTTGTTTTATCTTTGAAAAATTAATTTGAATATCAAAAACTATAAGTGTAGCTTATTGATGTATAAATGATGATTAAGTAGACGAAGCGTGAGAAATGGTATATCATAAGAATGTAAGCTCTTACATTTGTAGTTTTAAGTATTTGTTACATCCATAGTCAGTCAATTTTTATAAGTAGGAGCATAAAATGAGTAAAACTGTTTTATTAGAAGTTAAAAATGGGATTGGATATATCACTATCAACCGTCCTGAAGCTTTGAAACACTTTGAGTTCTCAAGTTTTGGCTGATTTTGAATCGAAGTTCTTGATCGAAAGGTTGGAGAAAACGAGAAATTTAGTTGTCATCGTAACTTTGAGCAGGAGAAAAAGCATTCGTCGCCGGAGCAGACATCAAGAATGGATTTTGATGTCACCTATTCAAGCACTTGAATGACATGACATTTGCAAATGATACATTTATCGCCTTTCAGATTACGCCAACCAACGATTGCAGTCATCACTGGTTATGTCTACTGGTGGTATGGAGCCAGCACTTCAACAGATATCCATTGGTTTGGAAAAACAGGGTTGGCTTCCCAGAAGTTGGCTTTGGGTATTATTCAGGATTTTGCTGGCACTCAGCGGATGTCTCGCTTGATTGGAACTAGCCGTGCCAAAGAACTTATCTTCACTGCTCGTACGGTGAAAGGTCAAAGAAGCTTCTGACTTTCGTATTCTTAACAAACTGGTTCCTGCTGAAGAATTGTTTTGTCTTCAGCTGAAGAATCAGCCGCAGCCATCATGAAGAATGCACGTTAGCAGTTGAAAAAGCAAAACATGTCATTCAAGCTGGTGCGAACTTCTCTTGATGCAATCCGTCTGAAACAGAAGCAGTAGCCTTTTTCTCTCAGGAAGACAGACTAGAAGGACATTCGTGCTGAAAAACGCAAGCTGTTTTCAATCGTAAGTAAAAGAGGAGGTATCAGCATGAAATCAAGTATCATATCATTGTCAAAGCTATTTCTAAAGTCAAATCCAGTGATATTGTGAATTTCTGGATTCCTCAGGAGTCAGTGAACCCTTGAATCGATCGATGAATTAGTAAAACAAAACCAGCAAGACTTGACTTTGTCAATCGGTGGACATCTCATCTCGTAGACGAAGTTGGGGTTGGACGACTTTGTAGAAAATCACCAAGTGATATAGCGTTTCTACGTAGAACATCTAGCGTGAGACTATTTCAGCAAGACTCATGGAAGTTGAATTTACACGATGGAACTGTTGTTGAACGTCTCCATGCAGCTGGAGCTGTTCGAGACTGTCTTGACTCCGACAGGTGCTGGAACAATCCTTGAAAAGATTATGCAGTAGAACGTATGGCTGTGAATATTTGGTCTATGATCCACTTAAAATCGATGTTGCCTTGATCAAAGCGACTAAAGCTGACAAATATGGCAACTTGTATATCATGACTACGAAAAATATTTGCTTGCATTACGCAGGATACGTTATCGACGAATGATCATTTAAAGCTGGCGAGTAATCCGAATAAATTATTGCATATTTCGGGGCATCCTTGTTGATCTATCAGTACGAAAGCTTGCAATACCATAAGATGATGGGTGATCCTTTTGGATGAGACTATGGCGGGGATGTGAGACTAATATACAACAAAAAGATCATTGCAAGACATGCTGACTGAATTTAAAGATGAGTGTATGTCAATCTAGGTTTTGTTGCTTTCATGCATCGCTGACTATATTCTGAGGTAGAAACGTTATTCTTTCGGGCTGACGGTAGCCTGCAGCTTGAAAGACTACTTCAATCAAAACTCGCAGAAACTCTGGTGGAGCGCCAATCACTCTCTTGCCCTGACAGCTATTATTTGACTTACAGACTTCCTTCGCGATCATCCGTGGTGGACACGTTGATGCGACCGTGCTAGGAGCTTTGGAAGTCAGTCATGGTAGTAGGTGCTAACTGGATTATTCCGAGGGAAGTTTTGCCCCAGGAATGGGTGGAGCGATGGACTTGTTGGTTGGAGCGAAGCGTGTTATCGGTGCAATCCAGCATACTACTGCTGATGTACAATCTGAAACTTTCTGCCAGAGTGTACTTTGCACTTTCTGCCAAAGGAGTTCTTGATTTAGTCATTACGAGTTGGCTGTCTTTGCTCTCAAGATGGTAAGTTCCTCTTGAAAGAGCTTGCTCTCTAGTGTTACCCTAGAGGAAAGTTCTTGAAAGAGACAGCAGGAGAAGTAATTGTTTCAGAAGACTTGAAAACGATGTCAATCTACAAGGTTAGTAAGCAATTAATCTCTCTTTCTCTGAAAGTGTGTTACTATGTTTATAACAACTTGAGCGATGATTAGTTTTAATCAGAATACTAGCAACTGGTCATCATGGTTTCGAGGGCCAGTGTTGTTTTATTTATGGCAAATTACACTCGTGAAATTTTGAAAGATGGGAGACGAAAAAGTGGATATAATTCAAATGACTTACTTTATCAATATCGTCGAATGTGGATGCAATCTTTCTATAGCAGCTAAGAAAATTCATATCAACCAGTCAGCCTTGAGTCAGTTTGTCCAAATTTTGAATCAACGGAAGGAATCAGCTCTTCAATCAGAAATGGAAGATTGAGAGTCTGACGGAAGCTGGTGGTAAGATTTACCGTTTTGCCACAGAGATTGTCAACCGACATGAGAAGATGCAGATCAATGATTCATATGGAGCTCTTAAACAAAAAGGTACCTTAACTTGGGCATTCCGTCATTGATTTTACGTGTATATTTTTCAGTATTTTACCAAAGTTTTTACATGACAATCCGAGTCAACATTGCAGGTTCACTGAGGATGGAAGTAATAATTACGTCAAAAAGCTGGTTTGCAGGGGATCTGAATTTTTGCAGTACTAATCGAACCTACCAATCTGGATCCTAAAAATATGAACAGTATATCATTCAAGTTGATGAATGCGTGGCCTATATGGACAAGAATCATCCTTAGCAAACAAAAGAATTGTTTGAAATGGAAAGATATCAGCTCAGTACGGTTTAGCGACCTTTAATAAATCATTTACCACCTACGATTTAATCACTGAAAAATTAAAGAGTAAAAAGATAAAAGCAAATTTTGCCTATTTATCATCGACATGGGATTTCTTGATAGAGTCAACTTATCAAAACGATATGATTGCACTGTTACCTCGTCCTTTAGAGTATTTTGTCGATAAGAATAAATTCAAGGTTGTGCGCTTTAAGGACCCGGTGCCTTTCAATATTTGGTTCTGCCGGCCTTATAGCAAGCTACAATGAGGGTAGAAGCATGCTATGAAGAGCTTTTAAAGGTTATCAGCCTCTTTCTGAGCCACATCCATAGGGGAGGAATTGACGATGAAGTCCAGTACCAAAACAGCAGCATTGAGTTCATGTAAAAATCAGCCATTAGAGACTACATGAAAAATCATGATGGAGTCAGTCGACTTTCCTCAGGAGATTTGGGAAGTAATGACGACGGATTTGGATATTTTTCACCGATTTTTGTCAGAAGGCGATCAGGCTTTTGGCTGATTTTATCAGCTCTATTCAGAATGATTTCGAATGAATTTCCAGCTCTTTCAACTATATTGCTGACCAAGGTTGTTATGGTGTTTATCCTATTTTGAAGTTTGGTACGCAACAGAAAGAGCGTTATCTGGACAAAGTTGGTAAAGGGAACTTGTAAAGCAGGTCTTGGATTTTCTGAGTCTAAGCATCTAAATAGTTTGGCAGATTTGGAGACCTATGCGATTAAGACAGAGACAGGATGGCAACTTTTCGGGAGAAAAAGGCCAAAGTGTCAAATAGCAGCATGCCGGATATTCTCTTGGTATTAGCCAAAGTAAGGGAGGCTGGAAAGCCTGATTCTACAGCTTCTTCATTGTGGAGACGAACGCTTCGGTGTGCTCATTGGTGAGCAGATAGAAAAAGCAGGTTTACTAGGACTTCCACTAAGTTCTGTTACCTTAGATAATGTACACCTGTCGGAAACCGCCTTATTAGGCGGAGTCTTGGCTGGAAATGAGCAATTTAATGATATCATAAAGAATATGCAACTTGGCTTGAGTGCGGTTGCTTTAGGAGTTGCTGAAGGCGCTTTCATAAGGGCCTTGAGTTTGCACGTGTAAAAAGAGGATTCAGCAAGCGACTGATGGATGTTGAGTTGCATCAGTACAAGTTCATGATTTGGTACATAAAATTTGTGCTGCAGATGCTTATTTCTCATCTATCCTAATCAAATAGAAGAAGATTCCAAGTTTGTTGCACGGATAAAGCTATATATGACTAAGGTAGCGCTAGAGGTTACAGATGAAATTCTCCGTCTTATCGGGCCTCTACAAAAATTTGATCATGTGAATATCAAACGCTATTTTAAAGATGCTGAGATTATTGAAAATTATGGACGGTCAGGGAAATTCGATCAGAAAAAGAAATCGCGAGAGATGGTTAAAGGAGTAAAAGATGACAGAACTCAAATTACAAGAGTATCAGTTTGGGGAAATGAAGCTGACTTGGTTGCGTGGAGCGGATAAGCTCACAGATGCAGGCACCTGTGTTTGGCCCGAGTACCAAAGGTTGTTTGGTCACGTTATTATCCAACAACAGAAGAAAATATGATGGCTGAACTGACAGATCCGATTTTGATTCAATACAAAGTGAATTATTTAATTGATGCGAGTTTGATACGGCTAAGCTTTCTGATAAACAACGTCGCAATCTCAGTATTCTTTTCTGAGAGCCGTGTAAGAAAGCTAGCACTCTAGGATAAAGCCAGAAGATATTTCCATATTTTAATGACGCATGCACCATGATCACTCTGGCGGTTTGACTAGACTAGATGAGAACAATCAGCTTGTTTCAAAATTCCCAAATGCAAAGATTTTTGTAAATGAGATGGAATGGTACGAAATGCGAAATCCCAATAGTCGGACAAAGGGGAACTTATCTGAAGGAAAATTGGGAGCCAATCGAGGATCAGGTTGAAACTTTTACTGAATATCTGAACGTCATTCCAGAAATTCAAATGGTTCATACAGGCGGTCTGACAGTAACGGTCAGCATCATCTTACTCAAACAGGGCGAGGAAACCATGATTCCTATGGCTGATTTGGTGCTGACTCATGCTCATCGGAAACCTCTGTGGGTTGCTGCGGTAGATGATTATCCAATGCGTTCAATCGTAGCTAAGGACAAATGACTCAATGAAGCTTTTGAAAACCACTATAAGTTCTTCTTTACCATGATCAATTTTTCGCAGTTGCTGAGTTTGACCAGACTGAGGAGTTTGTTGATTATGTGACTAGGATTCGTGAACCGCGAGTTCCATTCACCGATAAACAGGATCGCAAAACCGTCATTTTTATAAGAGTAGAGAATCGCTTCTGATGACGTTTGAGGAGCGATTTTACTATTTATTCTCTATTTTTGGTATAATGAGATACTAGAAGATTGTAAGAAAGAGGGTTTTTAATGGCAACGATTCAATGGTTTCCGGGCACATGTCCAAGGCTCGGAGACAGGTTCAAGAAAGTATTAAATTTGTAGATTTTGTGACGATTTTGGTGGATGCGAGATTGCCCTTGTCCAGTCAAAAATCCCATGTTGACCAAAAATTGTTGGGGATAAGCCCAAATTATTGATTTTTAAATAAGGCCGACTTAGCGGATCCAAAACTAACCAAGGAATGGCAGGCCTATTTTTGAAAGTCAGGAATCAAAAACGTTGGCTATTAACTCTAAGGAACAATCTGCAGTTAAAAAGTGACCGAAGCAGCTAAGAAATTAATGGCTGATAAACTAGCTCACAGCAGAAAGAGGAATTCAAATCGAGACTCTGCGGACCATGATTATCGGGATTCCCAATGCTGGAAAGTCAACGCTGATGAACCGACTGGCTGGTAAGAAAATCGCGATAGTCGGCAATAAACCAGGGGTCACCAAAGGTCAGCAGTGGCTCAAGTCCAATAAGGATTTGGAAATTCTAGATACACCGGGTATTCTTTTTGGTAAAATTTGAAGATGAAATGGTGGCTTTGAAGCTCGCTTTGACGGGTGCTATCGAGGATAATTTGCTGCCCATGGATGAGGTCACGATTTTCGGACTCAATTATTTCAAAGAGCATTATCCGAAGGCATTGCAGGAGCGCTTTAAGCAGTTGGATTTAGAGCTGGAAGCGCCAGACATGATTATGGATATGACCCAGAAATTGGGCTTTAGAGAGGACTATGATCGCTTTTACAGTCTCTTTGTCAAGGAAGTGCGTGATGGGCGCTTGGGTCGCTATACACTGGATACATTGGAGGATTTGGATGGCCACGATTAAGGAAATCCAAGAGCAACTGGCTCAAGTTTCTGACTTGCAGGATCCGCTTTTTCAAGAATTGAAGCAGGATGAGCGGAGCGGTGTTCAAAAACACTACTACTCAGCGCCAAAAAGAAATCCAATCAGAGCTAGATGAAGACTTACGCCTAGAGTACATGCTGCGCTATGAAAAGAACTCTATAGTCAAGGATTTCAGGCGATTGCTGGCATTGATGAGGTCGGACGAGGTCCCTTAGCTGGTCCAGTAGTCGCAGCAGCAGTCATTCTGCCTCCTAACTGCAAAAATAAAAGGTCTGAATGACAGTAAAAAGATTCCCAAGAAAAACATGAGGAAATTTATCAAGCAGTGCTAGATCAGGCTTTTAGCCGTTGGCTTTAGGCATTATGGACAATCAAACGATTGACCGAGTCAATATCTGTGAAGCGACCAAGCTAGCTATGACAGAAGCGGTAGCTCAGCTCAAGATAAAGCCGGATTATCTCTTGATTGATGCGATGAAGTTAGACTTGCCCTTGCCCCAGCAGTCCATTATTAAGGGTGATGCTAATTCTCTGTCCATCGCTGCGGCTTCTATCGTAGCCAAGGTGACGAGGGACAAGATGATGGCGGAATTTGATCAGGTTTATCCAGGATATGACTTTGCCCAAAAATGCTGGCTATGGTACCAAATTGCATCTGGAAGGACTGGAAAAATACGGTGTCACACCGATTCATCGCTGAAGCTTTGAACCGATCAAATCTATGACAAGTCTCATAAGAAATCCTAATCGTTATGAGGAGACAAGTGTGACTAGCGAATACCAAAAATGATTGCAGGAGAGAACTACAGCCTCAAGATCCTGAATTGAGAGCATTGGCTGCTCGCTCGCGAGATTTTTCAGTATCGTTTTAACCAAGAACGAGATGTTGAAAAACGCAGTGCTATTGCCAAGGAGTGGTTTGGCAGTACAGGGGAGAATCTGTGGTTGCATCCAGATTTGGTCTGTGATTATGGAGTTAACATTCACTTGGGGGAGAATTTTTATTCCAACTGGAATTTGACCATGCTGGATGTCTGTCCTATTACCATTGGAAAGAATGCATGCTGGGGCCCAATTGCCAGTTTCTGACGCCGTTGCATCCGCTTGATCCAGTGGAACGAAATTCCGGTATTGAATATGGGGCGCCGATTAAGATTGGTGACAATTTCTGGGCTGGTGGTGGTGTAACCATTCTGCCAGGCGTGACGCTGGGAGATAATGTCGTAGTTGGAGCTGGTGCAGTGGTGACTAAATCATTCGGCGATAACCTAGTCCTAGCCGGCAATCCTGCTAAGATTATTAAGGAAATTCCTGTTCATGAAGAATAGAAGAACTCAACCATTTTCTCAAGCATTAATCGAATAAGAAACAAGGAACTGTATTGCAGTTCTTTTTGAACTTTTTTTACGAATAAGAAAGTGAGGTGATAAAAATGAATAATTTTTGAAATTTATAAAATGAAAAAGCTGGCTTAACCAATCCACAGGTCTTAAATATCTTGAGATATGCAGAAAATAAAGAGGAGAGCTATCTTTTGCGAGACAAGGCCGTCGTTTCTGAGTGTCGCAATCCCGCACTCTTTATGGAAAAATACAAGCGACTTGATCTACCAGCTTTGAGAGAAGAGTTTGAACGTTTCCCGTCCTTTTTCAATCTTGGATGATGTGTATCCTTGGGACTTATGTGAAATTTACGATGCACCGACTTTGCTATTTTATCAAGGAAATCTAAATTTACTAGAAATGCCAAAGATAGCGGTTGTTGGCAGTCGAGACAGCAGTAAGCAGGGCAATGCTGCTGTGCAGAAAATCATCAAGGAGTTGAATAATGAACTGGTTATCGTCAGCGGACTGGCACGCGGAATTGATACCGTGGCCCACATGGCTGCCCCCTGCAAAATGGTGGCCAAACTATTGCTGTCATTGGGACGGGACTAGATGTCTTCATCCCAAGGCCAATCAAAAAGCTGCAGGCTTATATTGGCAAAAAAATCATTTATTGCTGACGGGTATGGACCGTGTGAGCAACCCTTGAAATTTCATTTTTCCAGAGCGAAATCGCATCATCGCTGGTCTTTGTCGTGGCGTTATCGTGGCGGAAGCTAAGATGCGCTCAGGCAGTCTGATTACCTGTGAGCGGGCAATGGAAGAGGGGCGGGATGTTTTTGCCATTCCGTGGTCAATTTTTAGATGGAAAATCTGACGGTTGTCATCATTTGATTCAAGAGGGCGCAAAAAGTGCATCACATCGGGATCTGACGTCCTATCTGAGTTCCAATTCTAAAAACAAGTTTTCCTATAGAGAATGTTGTGAGTTGACATCTATCAAAAAATAGTTTACACTCTATGAGATTTATTTCTTATAGAAGGTGTCTAATTTGGTAACAAAAACAAAGAAAAAGTCTACGACCAAGAAAAATCTTGTCATCGTAGAGTCGCCTGCCAAGGCAAAAACAATAGAAAAAAATATCTGGGAAGAAATTATAAGGTTCTGGCTAGTGTCGGGCATATTCGTGACCTGAAAAAGTCCACTATGTCCATCGATTTTGAGAACAACTACGAGCCTCAATACATCAATATTCGTGGTAAAGGTCCGTTGATTAATGACTTTAAAAAGAAGCGAAGAAAGCCGACAGTCTTTCTGGCGAGTGACCCGGATCACGAAGGAGAAGCTATTTCTTGGCATTTTGGCCCACATTCTCAATCTAGATGAGAAAAGAAAAACAAAACGTGTCGTCTTCAATGAAATCACCAAGGATGCGGTCAAGAATGCTTTTAAAGAGCGCGTCAAATTGATATGGATTTGGTCAATGCCCAGCAAGCTCGTCGGGTTCTGGACCGCTTGGTTGGTTATTCCATTTCTCCGATTCTCTGGAAGAAAGTCAAAAAGGTCTGTCAGCTGGTCGAGTGCAGTCTGTTGCTCTCAAGCTGATTATCGACCGTGAAAATGAAATCAACGCCTTCAAACCGGAAGAATATTGGACAATTGACGGAACCTTAAGAAAGGGACTCGTCAGTTCCGAGCAAGCTTCTATGGCATGAATGGTAGAAGATGAAGTTGACCAACAACGAGGATGTCAAAGAAGTCTTGTCTCACCTCAAGGTGATGACTTTACAGTCGACAGTGTCGAAAAGAAAGAGCGCCGACGCAATGCTCCGCTGCCCTACACGACTTCCTCTATGGCAGGATGCCGCAATAAGATTAATTTCCGGACTCGTAAGACCATGATGGTAGCTCAGCAGCTCTATGAGGGCATTAATATCGGTTCTGGCGTGCAAGGTCTGATTACGTATATGCGTACCGACTCGACTCGGATCAGCCCAGTAGCGCAGAATGAAGCGGCTAGCTTTATTACTGATAAATTTGGTGCTAAATATTCTAAACATGGCAGTAAGGTGAAAAATGCTTCAGGTGCCCAAGATGCCCACGAGGCCATTCGTCCTTCCAGTGTTTTTCAATACACCAGAAAGCATTGCAAAAATATCTGGATAAGGATCAGCTTAAGCTATATACGCTAATCTGGAATCGCTTTGTAGCCAGCCAAATGACAGCAGCGGTCTTTGACACCATGAATGTCAAAATTGAGAGCAAAACGGTGTCCAATTTGCAGCTAACGGCAGTCAGGTCAAGTTTGATGGATATCTGGCTATCTATAATGACTCTGACAAGAATAAAAATGCTGCCAGACATGGAAAAAGGGTGATACCGTCAAACGTGTCAATACCAATCCAGAACAGCACTTTACCCAGCCGCCAGCTCGTTATTCTGAAGCGACTCTCATCAAAACTTTGGAAGAAAAATGGCGTTGGTCGTCCGTCTACCCTATGCACCGACCATTGAAACCATTCAGAAAACGCTACTATGTCAAATTGGTTTCCAAGCGCTTTGAACCGACAGAATTGGGTGAAATAGTTAATGCGCTGATTGTCGAATTCTTCCGTGCATCGTAAATGTGAAATTTACAGCCGAAATGGAAGCAAAACTGGATGATGTGAAGTTGGAAAAGAACAGTGGCAGAAGGTTAGATGAGTTTTACAAGCCTTTTTGAAAAAGGAAGTGGCTAAAGCTGAATCCGAGATGGAAAAATCCAAATCAAGGATGAGCCAGCCGGTTTTGGACTGTGAAGTCTGTGGCAGTCCAATGGTCATCAAGTTGGAAGATTTGGCAAGTTCTATGCCTGCAGCAATTTCCCCAGACTGTCGTCACACTCAGGCCATTGTCAAGGAAATTGGCGTGACCCTGCCCACAGTGTCAGAAAAGGGCAGTTATCGAGCGTAAGACTAAGCGAAATCGCATTTTTCTATGGCTGTGATCGTTATCCAGACTGTGATTTCACATCTTGGGACAAGCCTGTTGGGCGTAACTGTCCAAAAAAATGTGACCATTATCTAGTTGAAAAGAAAGTCCGTGGTGACGGCAAGCAAGTGGTCTGCAGCAATGGCGACTATCAAGAAGAAAAAAAGTGAAATAATTAGCTTAGTAATCTTTTGCATAATTTATATTATGTAAAAAGATTTTTTATAAAAGGTAGGTACCTTTTATGACAGATAAATTTGCAGAATTTCTAAAAATCGCGTCTCAACTGAACAAGATGGGAATCGTTCCATTGCTAATGGGCTCTTTGGAGCTGGAACAGGTTACTGGTCAGGACTGGCAAGCGCGTGATATCGACATTCACGTTCACGGTGATGAACGTGGCTGGGAAGCGCTAGATGAAGGTCGTATTTACGATATGGACAAGATCGAGCCCATGATGGGGCGTCTAGGTTATCGTTTAGTCGATCTGCACGAGCACGAATTTCAAAAAGAAGGCTTGTCTATTGAATTTGGGGTCATGGAAACCTTGGAGGCATTTTCAGGTGTACCAATAGTTGAACTAACTCTGAAAAGAGGTTGATGGTATTGAGTTTTTCACTGCCGACTGCGGAGTAATTTTTAGCAATCACCGCGCCTCTTCCCAAGATTCTACCGAAATGATAATAACAATTGTAAAGATTTTGCTAAGATTGCTTATTTGGAAAAATGATAGAATGAGAGACTTTCAGAATCCTCCTGTCTGTCTTTTTACCAGCTTTTTGTTATAATGGTCAGAGTGAAAAAATCTAGAAATATCCAGGAGAGAATCATGTCATCATCCTATATCAATGTTATCGGTGCTGGTCTGGCTGGCAGTGAAGCAGCCTACCAGATTACTAGCGTGGAATCCCAGTCAAAACTCTATGAAATGCGGGGTGTTAAGTCAACGCCTCAACACAAGACTGCAGATTTTGCAGAATTGGTCTGCTCTAATTCTCTGAGAGGAGATGCGCTGACCAATGCAGTTGGTCTGCTAAAGGAAGAAATGCGGCGGTTGGATTCAGTCATCTTAAGGTCAGCAGAAGCGACTCAGGGTGCCGGCGGGTGGTGCTCTAGCGGTTGATAGAGAAGGTTTCTCGCAGATGGTGACTGAGCTAGTATCCAATCATCCACTGATTGAAGTCATGCGCGAGGAAATCACCGAAATTCCAGAAGATGCCATTACAGTCATTGCGACAGGTCCGCTGACTAGCGATGCTTTGGCAGAAAAAAGATCCACGCGCTCAATGGAGGCGACGGTTTTTATTTCTACGATGCAGCAGCGCCAATCATCGATGTCAATACCATTGATATGACCAAGGTATATCTTAAATCCCGCTATGATAAGGGCGAAGCGGCCTATCTCAACGCTCCCATGACCAAACAAGAATTTATGGATTTCCATGAGGCTTTTGGTCAATGCGGAGGAAGCACTGCTCAATTCCTTTGAGAAGGAAAAATACTTTGAAGGCTGCATGCCTATTGAAGTTATGGCTAAGCGAGGCATTAAAACCATGCTTTATGGACCGATGAAGCCGGTTGGCTTTGGAATACTCCAGATGACTACCAAGGACCCTCGTGACGGTGACTATAAGACTCCATACGCTGTAGTGCAGCTTCGTCAGGACAATGCAGCGGGCAATCTTTACAATATTGTCGGCTTCCAAACTCATCTCAAGTGGGAGATCAAAAGCGTGTCTTTCAAATGATTCCCCGGCCTTGAAAATGCAGAATTTGTCCGCTATGGTGTCATGCACCGTAACTCCTATATGGACTCTCCAAATCTGCTGGAACAGACTTTCCGCTCTAAGAAACAGCCCAATCTTTTCTTTGCAGGTCAAATGACAGGTGTTGAAGGTTACGTTGAATCAGCAGCTTCTGGGCTGGTTGCTGGTATCAATGCCGCTCGACTCTTCAATGGAGAAGAAGCGCTTGTCTTTCCAGAAACAACGGCTATCGGCAGTCTGCCACATTATATCACTCATGCTGATAGCAAGTACTTCCAACCGATGAATGTCAATTTTCGGTATTATCAAAGAGCTAGATGGTCCTCGAATTCGTGATAAGAAAGAGCGCTATGAGAAGATTGCTGAGCGTGCCTTGCAAGCTTTACAGCCTTATTTGGATAAATAATCTATTTTCTATCATTATCTAATAAAAATCATTAAAAAGTTAGGAAATTCCTAACTTTTTGCTTAATTTGTGATATAATAAATAAAAATTTTGAAAATAGAAAGTTTTCTGAAAAATGAATAAATCCTATTTCTATCTTGATATGAAAACTCATGAGTTGGTTGTTCCTTACACCAAACAAAAGCGGCGCGTGCGAGTGCTGCTTCCCTAAAAATTATGAACAAGATACTAAAAAGACCTATCCTGTCGCCTATTTTTCACGATGGACAAAATGTCCTGTAGCAAGGAGTCTTTCAGTGGACATTCTTGGAAAGTGATTCCAACAATCAAGCGCAATCCTGATATTGAAAAATGATAGTCGTGGCCATTGACAACGATGGACCACGACGGATGGATGAGTATTCTGCTTGGAAGTTTTCAGGAGTCCAATATTCCGGTGTTCAGTTTGGCGGCAAGGGCACAGAGTACGCAGAGTTTGTCATGGACGTCGTCAAACCTTTTATTGACGAAAATTATCGGACTAAGCCTGACCGCCAGCATACGGCTATGATTGGTTCTTCATTGAGGGGCAATATTACCCAATTTATCGGTATTGAATATCAGGATCGGGTCGGCTGTCTAGGTGTTTTTCATCGGGACCAACTGGCTCCACCAAGAAGCTTTTGACCGCTACATAGAGCGTCAGAAGTTACATCCAGACCAGCGAGTTTTCATCATGTTGGAACAGAGGAAGCTGATGATACAGATAAGACTCTCATGGCAGGCAATATCAAGCAAGCCTATATTGATTCTTCACTCAGTTATTACCGTCAGCTGATTGCTGCTGGTGTGGAGCTGGACAATCTGCACATCAAAAATCCAGTCTGGAGCGATTCACAATGAAGTGGATTGGGCGGAAAAATCTACCTGACTGTTTCCGTTTTATCAGTGAAAAGTGGTAGAAAAAGAAGCTAAAAGGGAGGAAAAACAAATGCATGTAGAATTTTTAAGTCATTGGAGCGGTCATTTGAACCGTGAAAATGTATGTCAATCGTTACGGTCATGCTGGCATTCCAGTGGTAGTCTTTGCCTCGTCAGGCGGTTCTCACAATGAATATGCTGACTTCGGCATGATTGAAGCCTGCTCTTGGTTCATCGAGACAGGGAAGGTGCACTTTTTACCTTGAGCAGCGTAGATATGGCGAAAGCTGGCTGAGCGGACTGGAAACATCCCCATGACCGCGCTGAGATGCACCGTGCTTATGAGCGTTATGTTATTGAAGAGGCGATTCCTTTTATAAAACACAAGACAGGCTGGTTTGATCCAATGATGACGACAGGCTGCTCTGGGCGCTTATCATGCCGTCAATTTTTTCCTCCAGCATCCAGATGTTTTCAATAAAAGTGATTGCCCTCAGTGGTGTCTATGATGCACGCTTCTTTGTCGGTGACAATTTGAACGACGAAGTCATTTATCAAAAACTCACCAGCTGACTATATCTGGAATCAAAAATGATGGTTGGTTTATTGACGGCTATCGACAGGCTGATATTATTGTTTGTACCGGTTTGAGCGACTGGGAGCAGGACGACTGCCTCCTTCTATACACTGAAAGAAGCTTGCGAGCACAAACATATTCCAGCTTGGTTTTGCTGAATGGGGTCACGATGTGTCTCATGATTGGATTGGTGGCGCAAGCAGATGCCTTATTTTCTTGAGCCAGTTAAATCTCTAAAATGTTAAGTAGAAAAAGAAGTCTTACTATGAATTATATTGTTATTTCACCTTATTATCCAGAAAATTTCCAGCAGTTTTACGATTGAGCTGGCTAACAAGGGCATTACAGTGCTTGGTATCGGACAGGAGCCTTATGAACAGTTAGGACGCAGTCTCCAGAACGCTTTTGACAGAGTATTTCCGTGTTGACAATTTGGAAAATCTGGATGAAGTTAAACGAGCGGTAGCTTCCCTTTTCTACAAACATGGACCGATTGACCGCATTGAATCCCATAATGAATACTGGCTGGAGCAAGATGCCCAGTTACGGGAACAATTTAACGTTTTTGGAGTTAAGCCAAATGACCTGAGAAAGACCAAATTCAAGTCTGAAATGAAGAAAACTCTTCAAGAAAGCTGGTGTGCCAGTCGTTCCGAGGTCAGGTTGTCAAAAACTATCGGATGTGGATCAGGCTGTCAAAAATCGGCCTTCCTCTGATTGCCAAGCCAGATAATGGAGGGAGCAGCAGCCACGTTTAAGATTGAGACAGCTGCGGATGTTGAACATTTTAAGGCTGAGGGATCAGGAGACCGTCTATTTCTTTTGAAAAATTTGTGACTTCTAGCGAGATCTGGCACGTTTGATGGCCTGATTGATTCCGAAGGAAATATTGTCTTTTTCAACCACTTTTTGACTACGCCTACACACCGCTTGACCTCATGCTTTATAAAATGGATAATTCTTACTATGTACTCAAGGAGATGGATCCAAAACTTCGTGCTTATGGAGAAGCCATCGTCCAAGCATTTCGGCATGAAAGAGCGCTTTTTCCATATCGAATTTTTCCGCAAAGACGATGATTACATAGCTATCGAATACAACAATCGTCCAGCAGGTGGTTTCACGATCGATGTTTATAATTTTGCTCATTCGATTGATCTCTATCGTGGATACGCGAATATTGTGGCGGGTGAGCCTTTCCTCGAATCAGACATGGAGTTGTTATTCTGCTTGGCAACGTCCCGTCGCGCAAGCTCACATTATGCCTATTCAGAGGCGGAGTTGTTAGAAAAGTATCGGGATAACTTTTAAAGTCAAAAAGATATGCCAGTGGCCTTCGCAGAGTTGCAAGGTGATTACCTCACATACCGACCACTCCAAGTCGAGGAGCAGATGGAAGAGATGATTGCGGACTTTGGAAAGAAAGCAGAATAATTTTTATAGTAAATAGCTTCCTTACAGCGATGAACATCCAGTCAGCATTTATAATAGTGTTGCGAAATAGAATGAGAATCTAGTTTTGAATCTATTGAACTATTCAAAATCTAAGAATGATAGTTTGTGAAATATTTATTTTTATTTTTATCAATCAGCGTATCTATGCGATATGCTGATTTTTCTTTAGTGAAAAATTTGAGCAAAAACTTTGACAGTGCTTACAATATTCGTTAGAATAGAAGGGAAATAAATAATGCTTATACCCTGTATCATTCGGAATGATAGGACAGCTAGAGCGCTTGGAATATTCATGTGTCCTAGTTCAACTTAAAACAGTTGCAGTTGCCCGTACACACGATTGAATGGGGTTTTAGAAAGGCAAAAGAAATGGCAACTTTAGATAAACTCTCTTATTAGAGATGTTTCGTAAGATGGAAGAAATCCGTCGTATGGACTTGAAAATTGCACAACTTGAAAAAAGGGAAAGTTCCGGCATGACTCACTTTTTCAGTAGGTGAGGAAGCGGCAAACGTTGATGCAATGTTAGCTTTGAATCGAGATGATTTAATCACTTCTAATCACCGTGGACATGGTCAGCTTTATTGCCAAAGGCATTGACCTAAATGGTATGATGGCCGAGATCCTTGGTAAGTACAATGGTACTTGTAAAGGAAAGGCGGCTCTATGCATATTGCCGATCTGGACGCTGGAAACCTTGGTGCCAATGGTATCGTAGGTGTGCGGTATGGGGATTGCTGTCGGTGCGGCTCTTACTCAGCAAATGCAGAAGACAGGCAAGATTGTTGTCTGCTTCTTTGGTGACGGTGCGACCAACGAAGGTGTTTTCCACGAAGCAGTTAACATGGCTCAATCTGGAATCTGCCAGTTATTTTCACTCGCATTAACAATGGTTATGGAATCTCTGCGGATATCAAGAAAATGACCAATGTAGAACATATCCATCAACGTAGCGCTGCATATGGAATCCGAGCATGTTCATCGAAGATGGAAATAATGTTCTGGATGTCTATGAAGGCTTCCAAAAAGGCTGTCGAGCACGTTCGTAGTGGTAAAGGACCAGTCTTGATCGAAAGTGTAACCTATCGTTGGTTGGGACATTCATCTTCTGATCCGGGTAAATACCGTACTCGTGAAGAAGTAGACGAATGGAAGAAAAAGATCCAATCGAAAAATCTTCGTAACTACTTGCTGGAAAACAAGATTGCGAGCGAGGAAGAGCTGAAGCTATCCAAGCTAGTATCAAAAAGCAGTAGAAGCATCTGTAAAATTCGCAGAAGAAAGCCCATTCCCGCCGCTTGAATCTGCCTTTGAAGATACTTTACGCAGACTAAAGAGGGAGAAAAAGAAAAATGGAAACTAAAACTATGTCTTTTCGTGACACCATTATCCTCGCTATGTCTGAGGAAATGCGTCGCGATGAAAATGTACTCTTGATGGGAGAAGATGTCGGAGTCTTTGGTGGAGATTTCGGAACATCTGTTGGTATGCTGGAAGAGTTTGGACCTGAGCGTGTACGTGACTGTCCGATTTTCGGAAGAAGCATTTTCTTTGGAGCAGCAGCAGGGTAGCCATGACAGGACTTCGCCCGATCGTCGATACATGACCTTCATGGAGCGCTGCCAATTGCTAGTGGATAATATCAAGTCAAATCAGCGGCTAAAACACGTTATATGTTTGTGATAAGGGCAAGTTCCAATGACCATTCGTTGTGCAGCTGGTAACAGTGGTTCTGCAGCCCAGCACTCGCAATCTCTAGAGTCTTGGTTTACGCATATTCCAGGGCTTAAAGTGGTAGCTCCAGGACACCTGCAGACATGAAAGGACTTCTAGTCTTCTATCGCGATAACAACCCTGTTATCATTCTTGAGTACAAGTCAGAATTTAACCAAAAGGGGAAGTGCCGGTTGATCCAGACTACACGATTCCGCTTGGTGTTGGTGAAATCAAAAAGAAGGTACCGATGTAACAGTTGTTACCTACGGAAAAATGCTTCAGCCGTGTCATGCAGGCAGCGGAAGAATTGGCAGAAGGAGGCCTCTCTGTAGAAGTGAATCGACCCACGTACATTGGTGCCGCTTGATAAAGATATTATCATCAATTCTGTTAAGAAGACTGGTAAGGTTGTTCTCGTCAACGATGCTCACAAAACAAGTGGCTATATCGGAGAGATTTCAGCTATTATTTCAGAATCAGAAGCATTTGACTATCTAGATGCACCAATCCGCTGTTGTGCAGGAGAAGATGTGCCAATGCCTTATGCGCAAAACCTGAGAGAACGCAATGATTCCAACAGTTGAAAAACATCAAAGACGCTATTCGGAAGACATATCATAAAAGAATAAGGTATAATAGAGAAAGAGCTTTTCCAAGATTGAGATTACATAGATTATTTTATGTAATCTAATCTTGTGAGAGGGTCTAATAAGTACTTTTAATATTTATATTTATATTTAGTGTGGGCTAAGAGCTCAGAAAAAGATAATTTACCTTGGTTTCATCGAAGCCAGTGTTGATTGCCTCATTTTTCAATCGCTTTTAATGCCCTTTGTATCATGTGATTGAATTCGGACGGAGGTCTGCGAGATAGATTCCCTTGTTCTCATCGAACACATCGTCAATCTCCTATTTTCATTGCCCTCTTCGTCCTTAATATCTTAGTATAGAATTGGAGAGGTCATGGCTGATGACAAGCTAAGAGCGACTCCTGCGGCTAGAAAGTTAGCGGATGATCTAGGGATCAACCTCTATGATGTTTCTGGCTCAGGTGCAAACGGTCGTGTCCACAAAGAAGACGTGGAAACTTATAAAGACACAAACGTGGTTCGCATTTCGCCACTGCAAAAACGAATTGCCCTCGAACATAACATTGCTTGGCAGGAAATCCAAGGAACAGGTCATCGTGGTAAGATTATGAAGAAGGACGTTTTGGCCTTGCTTCCTGAAAATATCGAAAACGATACCATCAAGTCTCCTGCTCAGATCGAAAAAGTGGAAGAAGTTCCAGACAATATCACTCCTTATGGTAAGATTGAGCGTATTCTAATGACACCAATGCGTAAGGTTATCGCGCAACGTATGGTTGAATCCTACCTAACTGCGCCGACCTTCACGCTCAACTATGATGTCGATATGTCAGAAATGCGGCGCTTCGTAAGAAGGTGTCTTGATCCAATCATGGTAGCAACTGGGATAAGAAGACTACTGTAACAGACCTTCTTTCACTTGTTGCTGTGAAAAACCTTGATGAAACACCCTTTACATCAACGCTTCATTGACCGAAGATGGCAAGACCATTATCACTCACAACTATGTCAACCTTGCTATGGCTGTGGGAATGGATAATGGCTTGATGACACCTGTTGTTTACAATGCTGAAAAATGAGCTTGTCAGAGTTGGTTGTAGCCTTTAAAGATGTGATTGGACGTACCTTTGGATGGCAAATTGTCTCTCAAGTGAACTACAAAACTCAACCTTCACAATTAGTAACTTGGGAATGTTTGGCGTTCAGTCCTTTGGTCCTATTATTAACCAACCAAAACTCAGCTATCCTCGGGGTTAGCTCAACAGTTGAGAAACCTGTAGTTGTCAATGGTGAGATTGTCATTCGCCCCTATCATGAGCCTAGGATTAACCATTGACCACCGTGTTGTAGATGGTATGGCTGGTGCTAAGTTTATGAAAGACTTGAAAGCCTTAATTGAGAACCCAATCTCAATGTTGGTTTAAAAATACAGTATTTATTTTTTTAGAGATATAGATAAAGGAAGTAAGATATGGCCTAGAAGTAATTATGCCAAAAAGCTGGCGTGGATATGACAGAAGGACAAATCGTCCAATGGAATAAGAAAAGTCGGTGAATTTGTAAAAGAAGGAGAAATCCTTTTGAAATCATGACTGACAAAGTCAGCATGGAATTGGAAGCCGAAGAAGATGGCTACTTAGATTTGCCATCCCTCAAAGGTGATGGTGAAACTGTCCCTGTAACGGAAGTCATTGGCTACCTTGGTGAAGAAGGGAGAACATCCCAACAGCTGGAGCTGCCGCGCCAGAAGCTAGTCCTGCACCTGCAGTTAGTGCTTCAAACGACGACGGTAAGAGTGATGATGCCTTTGATATCGTTGTGATTGGTGGTGGTCCTGCCGGTTATGTGGCAGCCATTAAAAGCAGCCCAACTCGGTGGTAAGGTTGCCCTTGTTGAGAAATCTGAACTCGGTGGAACGTGCTTGAACCGTGGCTGTATCCCAACTAAGACCTACCTTCACAACGCTGAAATCATCGAAAAACATCGGTCATGCAGCAAACCGTGGTATCGTGATCGAAAATCCTAACTTCACCGTTGATATGGATAAACTCCTGAAAACCAAGTCTAAGGTTGTCAATACCTTGGTAGGTGGTGTTGCTGGTCTCCTTCGCAGCTACGGAGTTACTGTTCATAAGGGTGTTGGTACCATCACTAAAGATAAGAATGTCTTAGTTAATGGTTCAGAATTGCTTGAAACCAAGAAAATCATCCTTGCTGGTGGTTCAAAAGTCAGCAAGATCAACGTCCCCTGTATGGAATCTCCACTTGTCATGACCAGCGATGACATCCTTGAAATGAACGAAGTTCCAGAAAGCCTAGTAATCATCGGTGGTGGCGTTGTCGGTATCGAACTCGGCCAAGCCTTTCATGACATTTGGTTCAAAAAGTGACTGTTATCGAAAATGATGGACCGTATCGTGCCAGCTATGGATGCGGAAGTTTCTAAGAACCTTCGCTTGATTTTTGGAACGCAAAGGTATGACTATCTTGACAGGTACAAAACTCCAAGAAATCATCGAGGAAAATGGTCAACTTCGTATCAAGGTTGAAGGAAAGACGATATCATCGCAAGCAAAGCCCTTCTTTCAATCGGTCGTGTTCCAGACCTTGAAGGTATTGGCGATGTTGAGTTTGAATTGGATCGTGGCCGTATCAAGGTCAACGAATATATGGAAACTTCTGTTCCAAGTATCTACGCACCAGGTGACATCAATGGCACTAAGATGTTGGCGCACGCAGCCTTCCGCATGGGTGAAGTAGCAGCTGAAAATGCCCTTAAAGGAAATCACGCTGTCGCCAAATTGAACTTGACTCCTGCAGCTATCTACACTCTTCCTGAGGTAGCAGCAGTAGGTCTCACAGAAGAACAAGCTGTGAGAAATACGATGTTGCCATCGGTAAATTTAACTTTGCAGCTAACGGTCGCGGATTGCTTCTGATGCAGCTCAGGGTTTCGTAAAAGTTATCGCTGATAAGAAATACGGAGAAATCGCTTGGTGTTCATATCATTGGTCCCTGCAGCTGCAGAATTGATCAACGAAGCGTCAAGCATTATCGAAATGGAAATTACTGTTGAAGAAATGCTGAAGATCATCCACGGTCACCCAACCTATTCTGAAGTGATGTACGAAGCGTTTGCAGATGTACTAGGAATGGCCATCCATTCACCTAAGAAAAATAAAACGAAGATAGATTAGACTGGAAGCTTATTTCCAGTCTCTATCGTATAAAGGGATATCATGAAAATATATTATCAATCATTCAAACGACACTGCCTTTAATATTGCCTTGGAAGAATATGCCTTTAAACACCTCTTGGATGAGGATCAAATCTTCCTGCTTTTGGATCAATAAACCATCTATCATTGTCGGGCGTCATCAAAATACTATTGAGGAAATTAACCGCGATTATGTCCGAGAAAATGGTATTGAGGTGGTTCGTCGTATCAGTGGTGGTGGGGCTGTTTACCATGATTTAAACAACCTCAACTACACGATCATCTCAAAGAAGATGAAAACAAGGCCTTTGACTTCAAGAGCTTCTCAACTCCCGTTATCAATACCTTGGCTCAACTCGGTGTTAAAGCTGAGTTCACAGGCCGTCACGACCTTGAGATTGACGGAAAGAAATTCTGTGGAAATGCCCAAGCTTATATCAACGGCCGTATCATGCACCATGGCTGCCTGCTTTTTGATGTTGATTTGTCAGTCTTGGCTAATGCCCTCAAGGTTTCAAAAGATAAATTTGAATCAAAAGGCGTGAAATCCGTCCGTGCCCGTGTGACCAATATTATCGATGAATTGCCAGAAAAAATTACAGTTGAAGAATTCCGTGATTTGCTATTGGAATACATGAAAAAGAGTATCCAGAGATGACTGAATACGTCTTCAGAAGAAGAATTGGCCGAAATCAATCGTATCAAGGATACCAAGTTCGGAACTTGGGACTGGAACTACGGTAAATCACCTGAATCTTAACGTCCGTCGAGGAACAAAATTCACTAGCGGTAAGGTTGAAGTTTTTTGCCAACGTCATTGAATCAAAAATCCAAGACATCAAGATTTATGGTGACTTCTTTGGTATTGAGGACGTTGCAGCTGTAGAAGATGTCCTTCGTGGAGTAAAATATGAACGTGAAGATGTTCTTAAGGCACTAGAAACTATTGATATTACACGCTACTTTGCTGGTATTAGCCGTGAAGAAATCGCTGAAGCAGTAGTAGGATAAAACTATAAGAGATTCGCTTTTGCGGATCTTTTTAAACTCATTTTTACATATAAATAGTTTCTAATATATTGCTTTCATGGTATACTATAGATGGATAAAGTCGTTTGAAAAACTTGAAGTATCTCTCTTTAGAAAGTGTGATCTTATGAAACGAGTCTTTATTATCTTTTCTAATCTTTTTGTCACCAGCTTTCTTCTTTGGATTGCCTTTATCTCACCAAATACGCTCATCCACCGAAGTCTCCCTGTGGTAGGAGTTCTCAAACAAGAAAAGAACGTCACCTATGAGGAGCTTTCGGCAAACTTGAATCAGTTAGCGAGGGAAAGCAATAGTGTAATCGCTCGCCAGATTCAACAAACGGATTCGCAAGGTCAGGTCAAGTTCTCCTACGATCTCTACGGAGGGGGAGAGCTTCCAAAAGGCATCAAAAAAACAGAGAAAGAACTCGCTTCAAAGGAGAGTTTGCTTACCAATTACTATATCCTATCAGGAAGTTACCACTCGAAAAGTTGGATCAAAAACTACACGAACTTGGTTTCTCAAAGACTTTCATGAATAAGCCTAATCTCTTGCAGAATTTTTATGGCATTTTTGGTTCCGGTTCCCAATCCTTAGCCTTGGTTATTTTTTTATTCTTAGCTTTAGTGCATTGGGCCATTATTCAAAAACACTTGAATTGAGGAGTGCAGGGATTCGTTATATTGCAGGGATGAGACGGTACCAACTCTTTGACGTTCTCTCATGGAAGAGCAGAGAGCTGCTTTTAGGATGTATTGGAGCCAGTGCCTTTAGGATCCATTTTGATTTATTGCTTACAATTAACCCCTTTGCCTATTCCTTCATTATTTCAAGTAGTATCATTTATAATACGCTCTTGCTCATCGTATCTGCTCTCCTGTCCTTTATATTTGCATTCAGCATCCAGACGGTGCACTTGGTTAGCCTTTTAAAAAGGGAAAAATTTCGAGTAAAAAGGATTTTAGTTTTTCTCTTTACCTGTCAATTTCTAGCTGTTGCTCTCATTGGCCTTTGCTATCCATCGGGTCAGTATCTATGGTTCTGTCTGGCAGACTTACCAAGAGGGAAAGTGGCTTTGGTCTAAAGAGACGAATTGGGTTCAAATTGGTGTAAATCGGAGGATTTTTCACAGAATACAAACAAAGAGACGCAAATTGAAAACAGAGCCAAATGGACTAAGCTAATCGAGTCTGGCATCAAAAAAGGTGGTCTCTTGGTCTATCATCAGCTCGTATCTTTTAATTCAAAAGGCTTCATGAACGATCCTAGAACAGGTAGAAATCTTTCAATCACAGATTACGATCCTCTTGCAAATACCCTGTATGTCACTCCAAATTATCTCGATATCCAAAGGATCTCAGTTTCCCCTGAGGAAAAAGAGCGCTTGAATCACTTGCAAGCTGGAGAATTTTGGACTCTTGCTCCCTGAAAAGTTGAAGGGGTCAAGAAGAGGAGTTGAAAAACGCTACGAAGATTATCTGACTCTAGAGATGAACAAGGAAAGAGCCAGTTAGCCATGAAAGCACGGGTGACCTATCTTCCTAACAACCAAAAACGCTTTATTTATAACAATACACCTATGAATTATCAGCAATTCTTGACCGATCCGATTTTGATTGTTGTTCGACCTAAAAGCTTTTGGTGGCTACGACAATCCTTATTTCTCTCAACTTAATTCTTATCTGTATTTTGATGGACTCGAAAAAGCAAGAAGCTAGTAGCTGAGCATGGGCTTGAAAAACGTAAGTCAATATGACTATGCAGCAGCTGTCTATCAGCAGATGATGCAATCCATTCAATTAGAGAACCTCATGGCCATTGCTGGCGGTATCTTCGGAATGGCGACCTCCATTCTACTCTTTAACACCATGAATTTCCTCTATTTTGAAGAGTTTAGAAGACCGATATTCCTGAAGAAGATTGCGGGTATGGACTTTTTGAAAATTCACCGAAGCATGCTCATATCAGAGATTGTCATGCTGCTATTAGGTAGTGTCCTGATTTTCTTTCTCACACAGGAATGGTGGATCGCTCTTGTCACGCTCTTATTATTTGCGACCAATGCATGGCTGATTCTCCTTTACCGCTCGCATAAAGAAGAGCATTTCTTGCCCATTATTCTGAAAGGAGCCTAATATGATCAAAATAGAACACTTGACAAAATCATTTGGAGAACGGACTGTCTTTCAGGATATCAATCTGCAATTTGAAGCAGGAAAGGTCTATGCGCTAATCGGAAATAGTGGTTGTGGCAAGACAACCCTACTCAATATTCTAGCCAAACTAGAACCTTATGATAAGGGAAGTATCAGCTACCGAGGGCAAGAGCTTAAGCAAATCAAATCTCATCACTTTTTCAAAAATGAATTAGGTTATCTCTTTCAAAACTTTTGGTCTTCTTGAAAACGAGACCGTAGCTGCCAATTTAGAACTTGGAAATGATTAGGGCAAAAATGGACTAAAACAAGAGAAGAAGCAGCGAGAAGAAGAAGTCTTAGAAAAGGTCGGATTGGATTATCTCGCACTCGATCAAAAAATCTACGAATTATCAGGCGGAGAAGCGCAACGTGTCGCCTTTGGCCAAAGTCATCCTCAAGGATCCTCCCTTGATTTTGGCGGATGAACTGACTGCAGCACTCGATCCCGAAACCTCACAAGAAATTATGAACTTGCTGTTATCATTGAAAAAGCCAGACCGTTTGATGATTATTGCAACGCATAACCCAGCGATTTGGGAAAAGGCTGATGAAGTGATTCGGTTAAATACTATTTAGTTAAGTAAAATGCTCTATGAACAAAAACATCATAGAGCATTTACTGTTGCATGTGTCATAATTTTAGTTCTGTAAACTATAGTTTGTCCAAAAGCATTCTTTTGCTCGTCATTGACAATGTGGGTGTAGAGGTCCGTTACCTGAGTGCTAGCATGCCCCTAGCTGATGACTGACGAGAACTTGAGATTTTGTTGCATCATATAAACGTGTAGCAAGCGTATGCCGGAGTTTGTGTGGCGTCACTCGCACCTTGAAGTCCTCAGAATACTTGGCTACCATTTTTTCGACACTGGAAGCATCAATTCGATTCGGAGTACCACGGTATTCCGTCAAAAAGAAGGCTGTATCCGTCTTTTCGGCCTTGTATCGCTTGCTTCGAATGTTCAGATACTCCTCTAAATAGGGCTTGGCAAAAGCAGCGACATTGACAGAGTCCCTTTTCCCGCCTTTTCTAGTTACTTCAATGACCATCATTTTGAGATTGATGTCTTTTAGGTCCAGATTGACGGCTTCAGACAGACGAACACCAGAGGCTAGCAGCAAGGCAATGATGGCTAGATCTCGTTCCTTGTTCTTGTTAAAAGAGGACAGGGCGCGATTAGAGAGCTTCTTAGGGTACTCTGTATCAATATACTGGAGAAATTCCTCGGTTTCATCCCCTAAAAAGAGCTTCTGCTTAATATTCTCTGCACGAGCAGCCAGAGTTTCCTTTTTCTTCTTAGTAGCAACTTTTTTCATCACATTTCGATAGAAGTAGGGCTCACCCTGCTCATTTTCAACTTCCTCAGTCAAATATTTGTAGAGGCTGGACAAAAGCCGAAAGAGTCCGATTGATGGCTGTCTGGGAAACACCGTTTTGGGTCGTATTAGCATTGAGGAGCGGCTGCTCCCGTAAGTATAGAATGAAAGATTCCATATCTTTCTTAGTCATATTTTCCAAGACAGAGAGAGGAATCTCAGCAATCTCTGAAGCGTCAGAAATATCGGAGTCTAAAACCCAGCGAAAAATCGATCGTATTCTTTGAGATATTCATACAAGGTTGTAAAACTATAAGGTACCGCCAGCTTGACTGATAATACTCTAGAACGTACCAGGGCATAGTAGCTTTGAGTTTATCAATTCTTTTCTAATAACAGTTCACGTCTCATCATATTTCTCCGTTTTTTTCTATAATAGTAGTATAGCATATCTAGATATATTTTTTCAAGAAAATTATAGTTTTTCGGAAAGATATCAGAGGAAGTAAGCAACCTAACTTTACTACAAAATAGATAATAAAAACAAGACAGAATTGAGAAATTAAAATCTGTCTTGTTTTACCTAAAACTTATTCTTCTAATTTGATTTTTTTGAAAATAATCCAGTTGCCATTTTTGTGTTGCCTGAGCTGTTTTTATTTAAATTTGTGCACCAGGACGGATAAAAACCGATAGCCCATCTTTCCTTACAATCTTTGTAGAAAGAATTTTTTACTGATAGCCACCCACCTCTTTGGGGATGATAACAATACCACAATGACAGTCGTCGATAACCACAATAACCAATTCATTACCCAAGTCTTTATTAGTATAAGGAATATTCTTGATCAACTTTTTGGCTTAATCAAAATGCCTTCATAGTCTTCATTCCATTTTTCTTTTATCAGATCAAAGTCACCATAATACCTATGAAGAATGTCTGTCATTTTTCATTGTTTTATTGTCTTTCTAAATTTTTACCAAAATAAAAATTATGTAATATAATTATTAGAATAAAAAACTCCCTAATTAAATCAATGGCTTGATCATTTTTGCGGCAGAGATGAATGATGAGCATCCTTTCCTGCGATGATAGCCTCTCTGTATGAAGCAATTTTGCCTTTGTAAATCAGGCGCCCTGCTTCTACACTGCTTCTATGGACAATTCCGTCACCATCCCGGAAAAATATTCCTAAAATCGATAGATGCTGCAGCTTCTAGGAAGTTTTCCTGGTTGGCTACAAAATCATCTAACATCTCAACTCGATGATTGAGATTTTTTCTTGTTTAGATTATAAGGACTGCCAATAGTCAGGAGCTTTTTCCATCTCCAATCCAGAATGGTTTGCTAGGTATTGCTGCAAGAATACTGTATAAAACTAGACCACCGTTAGAATGTCCCAGTCCTTTAAAGCTGTTAAAAGAGTACTTTTCTTGCAAAACAGTTATGGCAGCGTTGAACATAGCAGCCTGCTTCTTGATATTTTTTGTAACCATCGCGATTATTCTGAAAACCAACCACGAAAATGGGGGTTCTGTCCTTTCGCTTCAAATGCCCACGATAAGTCATGCGACCGTCATTCCAGACTTTGATACGAATCAGACTATGGTGGGATGCTGGCCGCGATTGAGTTTTTGGACCATTTTGTTAAAACGATTCTCCGTTGCTGAACTCCCCGGAATCATGATGATTGGCTGAATATCAACTTTTGCTCAAGGGCAGATGGCTGATGGGATGGGAAGTGAGCTTCGCTTGTATGTCGTTATAAAGCCGAATTAGGTACTTAATAAACTTTTTTCATTTCTTTTTTTCCTAGTAGAGTAAAAACAAGTTACATAAAATAAATTATGTAACTTGTTTGCGATTACTCTGTTTTTCTTGTTTTTTTCTTCATTTGCTTAGCCATTTTATTCATGCTGCGGCGCATGAGGAATTCTCCAGCTTTTCCTTTGAGGCCACCGCCGAAAAGTTGACTCATATCTGGCATTCCTGCTCCGCCTAGGGCAGATAAATCAGGCATACCGCCTTGGCCCATCATGCCTTCTAAAAGCTGACATATCAGGCGTGCCACCCAGCATGTTTTTAGGCAGATTGTTAGGGATTGAGCTCCCATCTGTTTTCATCATTTTTGTTCATATCTCCAGATAGGGACGCCCTGCATCATCTGTTTAGCTTGGTTAAAGTCTTTGATAAACTTATTTACTTTCGACAAAAGCTATTCCCAGAACCAGCTGCAATCCGACGACGACGGCTTGGGTTGAGCAGGGTCTGGATTTTTCCCGCTCGGCTGGTGTCATAGAAGATACGATGGCACGCTTACGGGCAATTTCTTTTTCATCTACTTTGATGTTTTTAAGAGCGGGATTATTAGCCATACCAGGGCAGCATCTTGAGCAATTCTTCCATAGGCCTCATGTTCTGCACTTGGTCCAGCTGGTCGATGAAATCGTTGAAATCAAAAGGTATTTTTCCCGCATTTTTCAGCCATTTCAAGAGATTTCTCTCATCGTACTCTTGAGCGGCCTTTTTCAATCAGAGTCAGCATGTCCCCCATACCGAGGATACGGCCAGACATACGGTCCGGGTGGAAGGTTTCGATATCGGTAATCTTTTCACCAGTACCAGTAAACTTGATTGGTTTGCCAGTGATCTGACGGACTGACAGAGCTGCACCACCACGAGTATCCCCATCAATTTTGGTCAGGATAACCCGTCACTTCGAGTTGATTGTTAAATTCACGGGCTACATTTGCTGCTTCCTGACCAATCATAGCATCGACCACCAGCAGAATTTCATTTGGCTGTGCTAAAGCCCTTGACATCAGCTAGCTCCTGCATGAGTTTTTCATCAATTTGTAGGCGACCAGCCGTATCAATCAGGACATAGTCGTTGTGATTAGCCTTGGCTTGCTCCAAAACCTTGACGGACAATCTCTACTGCTGGAAACTCGGTACCCAAGGCAAAGACTGGTACATCAATCTGTTGGCCCAGTGTTTTCAGCTGATCAATAGCCGCTGGACGGTAGATATCCGCCGCAATCATCAAAGGACGAGCATTTTCTTCTTTCTTGAGTTTATTGGCCAATTTACCTGCAAAGGTTGTTTTACCAGCCCCTTGCAAACCGACCATCATGATAATAGTCGGAATCTTTGGTGACTTGATAATCTCGGCAGTGTCAGAACCCAGAATTGCTGTTGGCTCTTCATCTACGATTTTGATGATTTGTTGAGCTGGATTGAGCGTGTCAATAACTTCGTGCCCAATAGCTCGCTCACGAATCTTTTTAATAAAGTCTTTAACAACAGGCAGGGCAACGTCAGCCTCCAAGAGAGCAAGGCGGATCTCCTTGGTCGCTTCCTGGATATCACTCTCAGAAATTTTCCCTTTTCTGCGTAGGTTTTTAAATACGTTCTGCAAGCGTTCGGTTAAATTTTCAAAAAGCCATAAATGTTTCTCCTCTTAATTATCAAATGATGGAAATGGACAGGTTGCTATCCGTTTTTATTCTCGGTTATCAATGCTGGACAAAACCGCAAGTTGCTCCTGTAAATAGGGATCATCAGGATATTTCTCCATAATCTGATCAAAAATCTGACTTCGAACGATATAGTCAGAGTACATGTGCAGTTTTCATTTCGTAGTCTTCCAGAATTTTCTCCGTCCGCTTGATATTGTCATAGACAGCTTGGCGACTCACGTTAAACTCCTCGGCAATCTCAGCAAGGCTGTAGTCATCCGCATAGTAGAGCTCGATATAGTTCATCTGCTTGTCGGTCAGCAAAGCCGCATAAAAACTCAAACAGAGCATTCATTCGATTTGTTTTCAATTTCCATAAAGACCATTATACCAAATAATCCCTTTAAACTCCACTCTTTCGGTAGGTTTGAAAATAGAAATTATAAAAACTGCCGATTGACAGTTTTTTGAGTAACGTAATTTAAGTTATGTAATTATTTATTTTTCTAAATAGAATTCAAAAGCGTTCGCCGACATACTGGCTTTTTACATATTCAAAAGGCCGTTCCATCATCAAAAATAAGAAACCTGTGTCAAGCCTAAAATGGCGTGACCACGGGGAATTCCCAAGTATTTAGCGATTTTTTTCCTTGGCCAAAACGAGCGTAAATGGTCTGTTGGGACTTGACAATTTTATAGCCATGCTCTTGTAAAGTTTGAAAAGAAATGGCTGGTCACTTCTTCTTTTTGAAATTCTTTATAAATTTTTCTGGAATCGAGGGCAACTTCATAGACAACGGGGATATCGTCAGCGTAGCGAACCCGTTCCATGCGGATGATGTTCTCTGTCTTATGGATGCCCAACTCTCGACTTCTCGCTCGCTAGGCAGTGTCCGACGGTAGGAAATCAGCTGGCTGGACGGTATTTTTTTCCTTGAGACTTCATAATTTCTGTAAAGCTAGTGGTACCACGCATCTTTTCTTGCACGCGTGTACTTGCGACATAAGTCCCGCTACCGACTCGCCGCTCTAGCACCCCTTCCTCCACCAGAAGCGTAATAGCTGGCGCAGGGGTCATTCTGCTAACTTCGAAAGTTTCAGCAAGATCACGTTCGCTTGGCAATCGCTCGCCAATCTCCCAAATACCTTCGTCAATATCTTTTTTTATTTGATCATGTATTTTCACATAAGCAGGGTAACATCCATGGTCCTCTTTTTCTGATTTTTAAGCAGCTTTTTATACATTTATTGTATTATCAATTAGTTTAAAAGTCAAACTAAATATCAATCAATGTAGAAAATCCTATTTGTTTATCATTTTTTTAGAACAAATGTCCTAACTTTTCATTTATTTTACTTGCAGCTGGCCCTATAACCTTGGAAAAATCCGATTTTTTGTGATAAAATGAGGGAAAAGATTACTTCTTTTAAGAAAGGGAAAAGATGACAACTACAACTGAATTGCAAGATGTTGAAAAATCATCGTGCTTGATTACGGCAGCCAGTACAACCAGCTGATCTCACGTCGCATCCTGTGAAATTGGTGTATTTTCTGAACTCAAGAGCCACAAGATCACAGCGGATGAAGTCCGTGCTATCCGTCCTGTTGGGATTATCCTTTCAGGTGGACCTAACTCAGTTTATGAAGAAGGTTCGTTTGATATTGACCCAGAGATCTTTGAGTTGGGGATTCCGATTTTTGGGGATTTGCTACGGTATGCAGCTTTTGACTCATAAATTGGGCGGGAAAGTGTTGCCAGCAGGTGATGCCGGCAATCGTGAATATGGTCAATCCAAACTAACACGTACTACTTCTCCTCTTTTTGAAGGCACACCGGATGAGCAGCTTGTCCTGATGAGCCACGGTGATGCGGTGACAGAGATTCCGCAGACTTTGTCCGTACGGGTACATCTGCAGACTGTCCATTTGCATCTATTGAAAATCCTGACAAGAAAATCTACGGAATCCAGTTCCACCCTGAGGTTCGTCATTCTGAGTACGGTTACGATATTTTGCGCAATTTTGCTCTCAATATCTGTGGTGCTAAGGGTGACTGGTCTATGGATAACTTCATCGAGATGCAAATTCAAAAATCCGTGAAACAGTCGGCGACAAACGTGTCCTGCTCGGCCTATCAGGTGGTGTGGACTCTTCTGTTGTAGGTGTCCTCTTGCAGAAAGCTATCGGCGATCAATTGATCTGTATCTTTGTAGATCACGGTCTTTTGCGTAAAGGCGAAGCTGAGCAGTTATGGAGATGCTAGGTGGTAAGTTTGGTCTTAATATCGTTAAAAGCGGACGCGGCGAAACGTTTCCTTGACAAACTTGCTGGCGTTTCAGATCCAGAGCAAAAAAACGTAAAAATCATCGGAAACGAGTTTGTTTATGTCTTTGACGACGAAGCTAGCAAACTGAAAGATGTGAAATTCTTAGCTCAAGGTACACTTTATACCGATGTTATCGAATCTGGTACTGACACTGCTCAAACAATCAAATCCCACCACAATGTTGGCGGTCTGCCAGAAGATATGCAGTTTGAGCTGATTGAACCATTAAATACACTTTACAAGGATGAAGTACGCGCTTTTGGGTACAGAGCTTGGTATGCCGGATGAAAATTGTCTGGCGCCAGCCATTCCAGGTCCTGGCCTTGCTATCCGTGTTATGGGAGAAATCACTGAGGAAAAATTGGAAACTGTCCGCAGATCTGATGCTATTCTCCGCGAAGAAATCGCGCAAAGCTGGAGCTTGACCGCGACATCTGGCAATACTTCACTGTCAACACAGGCGTTCGTTCAGTCGGTGTTATGGGCGACGGCCGAACTTACGACTACACAATCGCAATTCGTGCGATCACTTCCATCGATGGGATGACAGCTGACTTTGCCAAGATTCCTCAGGATGTTCTGCAAAAATCTCTGTTCGTATCGTCAATGAGGGTTGATCATGTTAACCGTATCGTCTACGATATCACCAGCAAAACCACCTGCAACCGTTGAGTGGGAATAAGAAATACGCAAAAACCAGCTAGATTCTAGCTGGTTTTTAATTACATTTTCGAAGATAGTCTTATTGACCTAGCAGTCCCTTAAAAAGAAATTGACGATTGCATTCCAGATATTGCTAAAGAAATTACCGCCATCTTCAAGAAGTCCGTTTGCATCAAAGTTAAGGTTGATATTATTGAAGGTATCACCAGCCTTTGAGACAATACTGTTTTTCAGGTCGGTGAGCGTCTTTGTGAAATCAGAATTTGTGATGACTCCACTGTTTGAAAGATTGACAGCAAAGTTAATAATCAGATTGATTTGGTCAGCTGTGACGGAACTGCTGAGACCGTAGTTTTTCAATGTTTCTTCAACAATTTTACGGACATCAGCTTCTGTCAAATTGCTATTATTCTTTTTAGCATTGGCAACAGCTGTTTTTAATATCTGTCAGAGCCACATTCAACTTATCAGCATCGTAACCTTCCTTGCCCTCGGTTCTCAGCATTGATATTTGAAAGTGCGGATAATTCTTCCTGAGCCAGATCTTTTATTTTCCGGGGAACGCTTGCTCCATTTTCCTCCAGCGAGTAATAAATACCAGCCAGGGCGCTTTCTCCAGTCACAGGGATAGGTGCTGCTACTGTGATTTCTGCATGCTGTACGCCCAAGGTGACTGCTGCATTGCGATACATATCCTCTGTAACCTTGGTGATGTTTTTTGTGGCGTGACAATCTTGACTTGAAGCGGCTTCTTGTTGCCCAACTTCTTAATCTTAACAGAAGAATATAGCTGCAAACTAGGATCATTTGCACATTCATAATCTTTGAATAGACATCAGGTGTCATAGTTTTCAAAGGTTTAGAATCACTCGATGCATTGTAGCCCTAAGAGCTGAAGCGTTTGCCCTTTTTGACTGTCATCCAAGGAATAGCCCAAGACATACTCAGGCTGAACATAGGTTTCGTCAATGACTTTTTGGACGTTTGTGTCAGCAGTTGCTGTGGATACGGTAAAGAGCGTAGCTAGAAAAAGCTCCCTGCCGTTAGTAATGTTTTCTTAAATTTCATTTTAGTCCTCAATCTATCTCTAAACAATAAGGTTTTAGAGAAGCTTCGATTATAATCAGCGGATTGCGCTGTCACATTAAATTAGGAAAGGAAAACTTTCCATAGAACAAAAATAGTATAAAATGCTTAAAGTTTTTCTTATAGACAAGAATAGCCTGCATTTCTTAAAAATTATTTGCCCCAAAGAAAGTCAATCAATAATCTATCAACTTCTGGATTTTCATGCAGCTGGCTATGCTGAGCCAGAGGGCCAGTCACTCTTTTTCCTGATAGGACTTGGCATTGTCAATTACAAGATACTTGAGGGCTGCGGAAGAAACGTTTAAGACGGAACCATCTGATTGATTTTTAAAATCTCCATAGATATTAAGCATCCACTTGATCTTGCGGATAAATTTCGCGCAAACCCAGAAGTTTTTGATAGCTATCACTCATGGCGCTAGGTTGGCTCGTTTTTGGAATCTAGAATGGTCAAATTAGCCGGAAGATCCATCCCCTCAAACCATTGACATGATTGGCGATATTTACCTGCTTTTGTAGTTGTGGAAGTTCTTCATTTTGCGCGTACTCTAATAGGTAAAATAAAATAGACATATTTCCCATAGAATGTGCAACAAAATTCATCTTTTTAAAGCCATATCTTGCTTGCAACTCTCTGACAACTGCTGCCGCATACTCTCCATCCTGAGCATAGTTGGGATTTCGATTGTCCTCGAACTCAACCATGACAATTGGATTGATAGCATCTTTTGGCACATCTCCTTTCAAGCTTACTTGAGCATGACTGTCAACTGTAGCTGTGATTATTGTTTGAGTAACCCCAGCTTGTCTGGCTGCCTCTACCATATGCTTTTTCAGCATTAGCACTTGAGCCATAACCATGGAAAAACAAGGTCGGAGTCCTTGACTGAATATAGTCACTACTATTTAATTCTTTGGTTTGCCGATTGTAGATTAGAAATAAGCTAATAAGAGCAATGAACAGAAAAGATGATAGTGCTATGATGGACCGTTTACTCATTTTCCACCTCCTATCTTGTATGGATCGTATTATAACATTTCTAATAGCCTGTAAACAACTAAAGAAAACAGCATTCTATTTAAAAAGAATTAAAAAGAACTTAATTTGTATTAAATCGGATCTCTTTTATTTTTTTGTTCGTATTAACTTGAATAGAAAATCATTGCACGAGAACTACCATGCTATTCAATTTCATCGTCATACCTTCTCTTATAAAAGCTTTTTAGCTTTTGCGTGTACCGTCTGATGAAATCTGTTTTAGCTTCATGTAAGCATCACGATTGTACTCGTACTTTTTCCATAAGGTTAATTTTAACTTCTCGTAGTCCTTAGCGACATCTGGATGAGCTTTTCAGATAATTTCGGAAATAGAGTTCATCATTGTCTCCATAGTAGCGCAGATGCAGAGTGAAAAACGCGTTCAGCAAAACCTTGCAGTGTATAGCCCTTGTTAAAAGTCATTCGGCCTTCTGACTCTGACATAAGCAGGTAGCCATACTCCAGCAATTTTCTCTTGATGCTACCCATATCTTCACTTCGAGGAATTTCTAAAAGAATATCAATAATCGGCTTAGCCCAGATTCCATCAACAGATGTGGAACCAATATGATTCTATTTTTAATAACTGATTTGCTGGCAAAAACTTTTGTATTCTTCTGCTTTCCTCCTTATACCAAGCTGCCCAATCCTTATTGTGCTCCTCTAAGAAAATCGGGAACAACTGCCATAATTCTTCTAAAGACATATCTTCTAGGGCCTTTGCCATGTGACTTCTCCTTACCTTGTATCAAATGAGAATTAGAGTAAAGACCGGGAATCCTATCCCAGTCTCAGTTTTTATTACCAATAAAGCAAGCCATAAGTCAGTAAAACGCTGATCATGCTAAAAAAGAGAACCGATTAGATAGTATTCTGCAAAGGACTGGCTTTCTGAGATCTTATTATAGCGGGCAATAGATTTAGCTGTAAAAAACTAACCCAATGGCAGTAAACTGCCCGAAAATAAGGGAAAGTCCCATAATCAAGCGCTCCAAAATCCCAATCATTGCACCAGCTCCTGCGATAGTCTCTCCGCTGTCTTCTCCTGCCTGATACTTGCTGAAGAAGAGTTTAAAGAGGATATTGACCGGCTTACCAGTAAGGGCGAAGAAAAAAAGAGCCTGCAACATGAGATAATGTTCAGACAGCCAATTAGGAGCTGGAATTTGCTGCTGCCCTAAGAGAAAAATAAAGAGCAAAAATACTAATTAAATGCAAGATCTGATCTAGTATAAAAGGCAAACTTTTGAGCATGCTGCTGGACAATCAAAGAATTCAGCTTATATTTCAAGAGGTCAATAAGCGCATGACTAAGCCAGACCAAGGCGAAAAATAGCAGATACTTAGGTAAGATGAGCACAAAAGGACAACAAGGGCAGTAGAACGATTCCCAAATGGAGAATCAAAAATTTAACCGCCGGCTTTTTGAGGTCGGCCATTTTCTGACTTTTGAAGCTGAAAATCAGCTAGCACATGGGCCAGCAAGGTCAATACAAGAATCGGATTCTGCATGAAAAAAATTCTGAAAATCCCATAAAGTTTGTCATTGTTCAGCCTCCTTTGCTGCCTGTAAAATCATTTTCATAGCTAAACGGCGATTTCTCAGATAAACCTTTAAACCAGACGACTTGAGCCGCTTACTAAGCGCGCTGGGACTAATCTGCAGCAGCTCTGCTATTTCCCCGTGAGAAAAATTCTCATCATAGATGTATTCTGTGAGCATCCGCTCGAGCACCTCTCTCGGCTAGCATTCCACTTGCTCTGGATAAAGGGACGCAGCCGCCAGCACCGTATTGACCGCCTGACTGAACTCTTCATCTCCTAAGGATACAGCTATGCGACTGCTGCCATAATCATTTTTTTCGTGGACTGCGTTAATAGCTGCGCATGCCCTCCAGTAGGCTGGACCGTCCGAGCCAATACTTTGCTCGCGATTGATATCCGTCACAATCTCACCCAGACCAAGACCAAAGCGAATCGGGTGAGGAAATCCTAAAGGCAATCTGATCAAGGAGCCGCATGATCTCAGGATTAGGCCGCAGCAAAGCCTGAAACTCGTCTCCAGTCGTTACTGTAAAAAGGCGACACCAGATAATCCCTGATAATCCTGGTTCAAGACTGCCATCAATTCCTGCAACTCTTGCTGCGCCTGCTTGCGGTTTTTAGCTGTTTGGATTCGATCAAATCTCCAATAAGAGCAATATAAAGCATAGCTGACCAAAACCTCCTTTAAGTCCATTATAAAGGAAAAAAATTTTTAAAATGTCTATTACAACGGAAAAATTTTAGAAATATCCATTAGAACAGAAAGACTATTTTTCTTTTTAGGTACTGGTAAGGCAGGATAGGTAGCTTCAATCAAATTACAGAGAAAGGCAGCATCTTCTACTTCTTTTTATATGAAGCATTGGCTTTGCGCCTAGATAAGGAGACTCATAAACCGGATTTTCAAAAATTCAGGGCTGGCTTAACTGGCTTGAGCAGCAAACGATTGTCATAAATCCCCCAAATAAGCGACCCTCGATAATAGAGCAAATACTCTCCCATCATCTTGCGAAAGCTAATTTCTTGACCTAAGCCTTGCAGCTGCTTAAGAATAAAATCCAAATATTCTTGACTAGATGCCATCGGAACACCTCCATGAATTGATACTTTATTATACCAAAAACGGATGAAGATTTCCTGACTAAGAGATAAACACATCTCCTTCAATCCGTAGTCTGTCTATCCTCAAGTAAGCAAAAAGCTAGACCTTACAAGTCTAACTTTTTTACTTATTATTTTTAAAAGTCCTTCCTTTACCAGATAATCACGCGCAACAGCTTCGGCTTTTTCCTTCAATGCCAACTTGATAATTCATCTGACTCATCTGGCTTTCCGTAATTTTACCAGCCAGCTTATTGAGAACACCTTCCAATTCAGGGTGTTTTTCTAGCAATTCAGCCTTCAGGAGAGGCGCCCCTTGATAAGGAGGGAAAAAGATGTTTATCGTCTTCTAAAATCTGAAGTTGATAGCGCTCAATTTCAGGGTCAGTCGAGTGAGACTTCCATAATCTGGATATCACCTGATTGAATCGCATCATAGCGGAGGGCTGGCTCCATAGTTGATACATTGAGATTGGAGTCCATAGACCGACTGAAGCCCCTTATTCCCATCTTCACGGTCGTTAAATTCCAAGGTAAACCCTGCCTTGAGCTTGTCTTGAACTGTTTTTAAGATCAGAGATGGTTTTTAAGATTGTATTCTTTGGCGACACTCTTGGGTACAGCAATCGCATAGGTATTTTGATAAGCCATGTGATTGAGCAAGACTAGATTGTCCTGTTTTTTGATTCCATCACGCGCTGCTTCAAAAACTTCTTCAGCATCATTGCTGACCTTTGGAGCAGGCTGCAAGAGAGTTCCAGTAATCGTACCGGTAAACTCAGGATAGATATCAATATCACCTTTTTTTCAGTGCTTGATAAAGGAAGTCAGTCTTACTAAAGTTTGGTTTGACTGTCACAGTCATATCCGTATTTTTCCTCGATGAGGAGTTTATACATATTCATGAGAATTTCTGGCTCTGGCCCTCAATTTCCCAGCAATGACCAGATGATCCTTGCTTTGTTTAGGTAATAAACTCGGCGTATAAGAAGCGCCTAGTCCGAGGATTAAGACCGCAAAAAGCTGTAAATACAGTCCGAAGCTTAGCCTTTTCCATCCATTTAAGGAGACTGTTGAAAAGAATGGCCAAAACTGCAGAGGAAATAGCTCCAATCAAGATTAGACTGGCATTGCGACGGTCAATTCCTAGAAGGATAAAAGAACCTAATCCACCAGCTCCAACAAGGGCTGCTAGAGTTGCTGTTCCGATAATCATAACCGTTGCCGTCCGAACTCCTGACACGATGACGGGCATAGCTAGAGGCAGTTCAAACTTTTTGAGCCGCTCCCACTTGGTCATCCCAAAAGCGATTCCAGCTTCCTCTAAACTAGGATCAATCCCATTCAAAGCCGTGACAGTATTTTCTAAAATCGGGAAAATAGCGTAAATCACCAGAGCAGTCAGTGCCGGCAGTGTACCAATCCCCATAAGCGGGATAAAGAGTCCCAGCAAGGCCATTGAAGGAATGGTTTGAAAGATTCCTGCAATTTGCAGCACCCAATTGGCTGCTTTTTATGACTATGGAGATAGATAGCGAGCGGAATAGTCAGGAAGATAGCCACAAGTAAGGTCAGAAGAGAGAGCTGGAGGTGCTGACCAAGGGCTGTTACCCAATCACCAAAGCGCTCCTGAAAGGTAGAAATCAAATTAGTCATGTTGAACACCTCCAAATAAATCCGCTACGAAGCTGGTTGCAGGTGCAGATAAGATTTCCTCAGGTGTCGCCACTTTGACGAATCTCCCCAAATCCTGCAGAACGGCAATCCGATTCCCCAACTTTAAAGCCTCGTCCGTATCATGAGTCACAAAGATTGTCGTCATCCCAAATTCATTGTGCAATTCTCTGGTCAAAGTTTGTAGTTGTTTTTCTCGAAATGGCATCCAAGGCCGAAAAAGGTTCATCCATGAGTAGAATCTTAGGTTGACCAATCATGGCCCGGACAATGCCCACCCGTTGCTGTTCTCCACCAGATAATTCACTAGGAAGTCGATGTCCATACTCAGCTACTGGTAAACCAACCTTAGCCAAAAGCTCTTCTGTTTTTCTGAGCAATCTCTTCCTTAGTCCACCCCTTCATCTCAGGGAATCAGGGCAATATTTTTCAGCCTACAGTTAGGTTTGGGAAGAGGGCAATCGCCTGTAAGACATAGCCTGTAGAGAGGCGTAGCTCACGCTCATCATAATCCTTAATCCGTTTATCATCCATATAGATATTGCCATCTGTTGGCTCTAAAAAGACGGTTGATCATCTTTATCATGGTCGTCTTACCTGACCCAGATGGCCCAACTAAAACCATAAACTCTCCGTTCTCAATCCTTAAATTGACATCTCTCAAGACATCCTTTTTTCTGTATAGCGTAGCGCTACATTTTTTATATTCAATCATTTCTTCTCCTTATTTATTACGATAACCTTGCCAAAAGATTGGCTACTTTCCAGATAAGCATGAGCGTCCTGGATTTGCTCAATAGAAAAATACTTTTTCAGGTCGTACGTCTACCTGATACCGCTCCACAAAGTCCACCAAAGCTTGTAGCTTGTCTTGAGACACATTGCCAGAAACAAAGGTAGTCAAGTAGAGATTGCGGTAAAAGCATTTCAATAGGGTCAAAGTCTGGAATAGTCCACTGACCGCCCAGCAAGCCACAAGAACAGATCATACCACCATCTGCCGTCCGAGCAAATGTATCAAGAATAGCACTCGGACCGACAAGATCCAAGACCTTGTCAAACTGCTCTTTCCGTTTGCAAAACACCATCCTTGTCCAAAATTACCTGATTAAATCCTGCCTCTTTTAGTTGCTTTTCCTTGCTCAGACTACGGCTACTTCCCGCTAGATAGACATTTGGAAATTGCCCTTTGAGAAGCTTTTGCAAAAAGCAATCCCAACACCACTAGTCGCTGCTCGAACCAGAACTCTGTCTCCCTCCTCAATCTTGAGATTGAGATAAGAGCCAAATGCTGTGTAGTAGGTTTCAGTCAGTGCGATTAAACTTTCCAAAGCAAGCTTTTGTCCTCACAGGATAAACCTGTTCATCTGGTAGCAAAACATACTCAGCATAACCACCATCAAAAAGCACGTCCCCATTTCTCCCATGATGGAAATGATTTGCTGCCCGACCTGCAAATCGGGACGATTGGTCTCCTCTACAAGTCCCACACATTTAATTCCTAAAAATCCGTGGAAATTGAACGGACGGCGATAGTCCTTGACGAGTAAAAAAATCTCGCTATGGTTGATTCCAAATCCTTGCACCTTGACCAAGGTCCAACCTTCTTTAACAGTCGGTTTTGGGAACTTCCACAACCTGCAGAACTTCTGGTCCCCCAGCTTCCCTTAACAAGCACAGCTTTCATCTTAGTATCTCCTTTTAAAACTTTTCCCTCGGTTGGTCAAGTCTTCTACCTTAGGCATGACTTCTTTATTGTCCCAATGCTCAACAATCAAGCCATTCTCCAAACGGAAGATGTCATACTGGGCATAGGCAACGCCATCAATCTGAGTCTGCCCATAGCTGACCACATAGTTTCCTTGTCCCAAAAGTTGGAAAAACAAAGTCAAAAGTAACCCCATGTTCAGCCACATAGTCTTTTATAAGCAGCACTTCCTTGTCCAATCTCATGATTATGCTGAATCAAATCGTCTGCTACATAATCACTCCACTGCTCCAGTTCCCCCATTTTGGAAAAATTTCTGTCAAGAAACGGCGAACTAACTTTTTATTTTTCTGCTGTCTTATCCAAATCCTTGATCTCAAAATCACCAAAAATCTGATCTAATTGGCCATTTTCAGGTGTTCGATAGTAGTCAATAACATCCCAATGCTCCACGATACGACCATTCTCATCCGCACGGAAAGTATCTGTCGTCACCCATTGAGCTTCCCCACCATTGAGATATTGATGAACATGGACGAAGACTAGATTGCCGTCTTCAATAGTGCGAACAATTTTCATCTCACGCTCGGGATGGCGCTCAAAGAAATTTGCAAAGAAAGCCGCAAAACCTTCTTTCCCATCTGGCACACCTGTCGAGTGTTGAATGTAGGTATCCCCTACAGACTGGGCTTGAGCCTCAGCAACACATCCCGTCTTGAATGGCATGAATATATAAATTTTGCGCATTTTCAACTTGTTTTGACATGATTTATGCCCTCATTTGCTTTCTCTTTCAGATTGGCTAAAATACGTTCCTGATAACTTTCAAATTGGCAAATTTCTTCCTCTGAGAAGCCTTTATAAAAATAGCATCCAACTTTTTGACTGATACGATGGCCAACTTCCTTCTGAGACCAACCCCTGCTCTGTCAACTTGACATATTTTTCTCTTATCTATTCCACATGGACTGATGGTGATCAGATTTTGCTCCTCAAGCTTCTTAATCATGGTTGTTAGCGTATTGTTAGCAAGACCAGTCGCAAGCGCAATATCTGTCGCCGTAGCGCAACCTGTCTCACTATTCCATAAAACAGTGAGAATCTTGCCCTGCTCACTCCGATAAAGGGTTTCAGGATCCTGACTCAGTAACTTTTTGAAAAATCCGCCCATTCAACAAACGAATATGATGGGCAACTAAATGACTATCTTTCATACTTTCCTCCAATTTATTTCTATATCGAATTTTTTTCTATTTATTGTAACACCCGATATTACACTTGTCAAGGATTTTATTCGATTTAGAAATAATTTAAAAATTGGGTAAAGATCTTTAAACTCAAAGTTCAAAACAAAAAGCCCAGTGTAAAGAGGAAATCCCTCTCCCACACTGAGCTTATTTTTTTATCTTAGTAATATTCACCCTGACGGTAATCCCATGAGTTAAAGGTATCTGACAGGTGCATCATGATTTTGTCGATGTCCAAGCCTTTGCGGATGACCACTGGTGCTGGTGAGATGGAACGTTGCCCACCTTGTTCTGGAATCAGTTTTCCATCTTTATCCACCATAGAGACCATAACGCCTTGCTCGTAGCGAGTTTCAATGGTCTTGTCTGGCTGGATAGAGGCTACATAGTCATCTGCTTCAATAACCAAATCAACAGCATTTTCGATGCGCTCTCCAATTCCTTCTACCTTGCCGCGGTTTCCTTTACCGGATGGGTTGGCTGAGGAAGCATAGACCATCTTACCTTCTTCCCAAAGCTTAGCTGCCAGCTGCTCGCCCGCCTTACCAAACTTAATAACAAAACAGCTAGTGCCACGAACATCTGTCATCAACTCTTCCCGACCGTCGCCATAGGCTTTGAGCTTTTCAAAAGCTTCCGGCTTCCATGGAAGGATACAGCCCAAGAGGATGTCTTCATCCCAATGCTTTTTGGTAAAAAGCTTCAATTTCGGATTGAGTTGTGCTAAAAGCGCGAAGCTCATCCATACTGCCACAGAGGACAACACCGGCTTATTACGGTTACGTGCCTTAGCTTCGAACTTACGCTCCAAGCCAGCTTTATCGCTGGTCATGATGATGTAACCCACCTTGGTCGGGCAAACGATGCAGCCGCCATCGCCTTTCAAGATGTCATAGCCTTCTTGTGAAAGAGTTCCGTTCCATTGAATGTGTTTTGTCATAAGTTTCTTCCTTTTTCTATTAAATTAAGATTTATTTTTACCATATTTTTTTATTGGAAACAAGATTTTTTTCAGAATTTTTCTCAATATAGCAAAAAATAAGGTTACTGCCAATAAGATGGACGATTTTTTCATATTCTGCAATCAAATCCTCATACTGGAGTGTAATGCCGATGTCATCCAGACCGTTGAGGAGCTTGTAGCTTCCATTCACCATCAATGTCAAAGGAGAATTCTCCCACCGGTGAAAAATCTTCTGCTGCTCCAAATCCACCGTCACTTCATCCGTCGGTTTCAGATTCGCTAGGCTTGCCGCACTTCTAGCGGCTGGACAATTGGTAGCATACCGTTATTAAGCTCATTGTTGTAGTGAATATCCCCGAAAGATCCAGCAATGACTACCTTGAAGCCATAGTCAGCCAAGGCCCAGGCAGCGTGCTCCCGAGAGGAACCCGCCCCGAAATTATCTCCTGAAATCAGAATAGTTGCCTTGCGGTACTCCGGTCTATTAAAGACGAAATCAGGATCTTCAGTATATCGATTGTCCAGATAACGCCAAGCATACATGAGATACTTGCCAAAACCTTTTTTTATCAATCAACTTGAGAAACTGCTTGGGCAAAATTTGGTCCGTATCGATATTATCGTTCATGAGGGCACTGTTGTCCCCGTGTAGATTGTAAATTTTTTTCCATAAACCTTCCTTACTGGACCTCCGGTAGTTGGCGGACGTCTACGAGTGCCCGGCGATGGCTGCCGCTGCGGCCATTGCCGGACTGCAAAAGATGGGTTTTAGCTCCAAATCCCTGCCGATCCTCAAAGTTCCGATTGCTAGTCGAAGCACAGTGAACTCCGTCTGGCACCTTGTCTGGATTCATTCCCGTGCACATGGAACAGCCCGATCGCGCCACTCAAAGCCTGCATCCATGAAAATTTTATCCAGTCCCATCTTTTTCAGCAGCCCGCTTGACCGGACGAGAGCCTGGTACGACGATAGCAGTCAGATTGGGAGCGATATGCTTGCCAGCGACAAACTTAGCCGCCAGCTGCAAATCGCTGAGTCTGGCATTGGTACAGGATCCGATAAAGATATAACCTAGGTCAATATCTTCTGCTTTCTTACCCGGGGCGAGGTCCATGTAATTGTAAGCCCGCTCGTCGTTCATATCGCGGATTTCTGGGAAAGCCGCGCCAAAACTCTACTCCCATAGAAGGATTGGTTCCCAAGTTACCATAGGTGCCAGCTCGGAGACATCCATCTCAATGACCTTATCATAGACAGCATCAGGATCACTGACCAGAGTCTTCCAATCAGCTACCGCCGCCTCAAAGTCCTTGGGAGCGCCCGGCCGCCCTTGAACGTAATCATAAGTCTTCTGGTCAGGATTCATAATGCCCATCTTGGAGCCAAACTCAATGGACATATTGCAGATGGTCATACGCTCTTCCATGGTCAGATGGTCAATCGCATCACCGGCATACTCTACCACATAGCCAACACCCGCAGCTACACCGTATTTGGCAATTAAAGCGAGGATAAAATCTTTTGAATAAACACCTTTAGGTGGAACTCCGGTAAATTTGACCAGCATTTTCTTGGGTTTTGACTTGCCAAATGGTCTGCGTGGCAAAGACGTGCTCCACCTCTGAAGTACCAATTCCAAAAGCAATAGCTCCAAAAAGCTCCGTGAGTAGCCGTGTGACTATCGCCACAGACGATAAATTTGCCCGGCTGAGTCTTGCCCGTTTCTGGCCCAACCATATGAACAATCCCCTGCAGTTCCGATCCGTGAGCCGCATGCTCGATGCCAAAATCCTTGACGTTTTCAGAAAGTTTATCAATCTGAGCCTTTGGAAATCACATCCCGAATATCATAGATATTGACCGTAGGAACATTATGGTCAAAAGTTCCAAAGTTAAGTCCGGTCGTCTAACCTTGCGACCGGCATCTCGAAGTCCTTGAAAAGCCTGAGGGCTGGTTACTTCATGAATATAATGCTGATCCACATACATAAGCTGGGGTTGACCTTCTTGGCCTGTTATTACGTGTCTTTCCCAAATCTTATCAAAAATTGATTTTCCAGCCATACTAGCTTCTCCATATGTAATACAAAAATTCCAATTTCCACTATTATTCCGCAAATCCAAGCCAACCAGAAATACCATTTTCTGGTCTTGTGGTGAAAGAGGCGACCACCTAAGAAAGCGCCCAAACCTCCGGCTCCTAATGCTGACAAGAGCAAAGTCTTCTCTGGAATGCGGTAGTGATTTTTCTTAGCCTTACGCTTATCCCAGCCATAAAGGAGGAAAAACGATAAGGTTCCATATCAGGCAAATACCTGTTAGTATCCATTTCATAAGTTAGTGATAATGGCCTCCGTCATTTGAGTTGTTGTCGCCTGACCGCCCAGATCTCGCGTTAAAATCCCTTGAGCCAAGGTCTTTTCAACCGCTGCTTCAATCGCTTCTGCAGCTTCTAGCTCTGCAAAACTATCCCGCAGCATCATGGCTACAGAAAGGATCATGCTGATAGGATTGGCAATACCTAGCCCTGCAATATCAGGAGCTGAACCATGGATAGGCTCGTAAAAGACTTGGCCCAGTAGCCGAATGACTGGCTGATGGCATAACTCCCAGCGTCCCTGACAGGACACTGGACTCGTCGGATAGAATATCCCCAAAAAGATTTTCCGTTACAACAACATCAAACTTAGCAGGATTGGTAATCATGAGCATCGCAGCGCTGTCCACCAGCTGGTGCTCCAAGGTCACATCTGGATAATCCTGGCACACCTCATCTGCTACTCTGCGCCAGAGCTTGGATGTCGCTAGTACATTTTGCTTGTCAATACTGGTCACGCGCTTTCTGCGACCACGCGCAATGTCAAAAGCCTTACGGACAATTCGCTCCACCTCTTCATAGCTGTAGTCATTGATATCCCGCGCGGTTCTGTCTTCCCAAATATGCTCGCCAAAGTAAATCCCACCAGTCAGCTCGCGACGACCACGAAATCCACACCAGCAATTCTTTCAGGTTTCAAAGGCGACAAATGCTTCAGAGCATCGAAAATCTTAACTGGGCGTATATTGGCATAGAGTTCAAGCTCCTTCCGCAGAGCGAGCAAGCCTTGCTCAGGACGAACTGGAGCATTATCATACTGGGGACTGCCGATAGCTGCTAGGAGAATAGCATCCGCCTCCTTGGCCGCTTCTAGAGTTGACTGAGGCAGAGGATGACCTTCCGCATCGATACCAGCACTCCCCAAAAGCCTTCTCCGTGATATGATACGTAAAACCGAACTTGTCCGCAACAGCAGCAAGTACTTGGAGACCGGCTTCCATGATTTCTGGGCCGATACCATCACCCGCCAGAGCTACAATTTCTTTTGTCATAGTCGCTTCCTTCTAATTATTTGCAGGCAGATCGCGGTAGGATACCTGATGGCCGATTTCACCGGCATTTTCCTTTTTGCACAAAGGTATTGGCATGGATATAGGCAATGGCGCTGGCCTTAAGAACATCAAAGTCAATACCAGAGGAGTTGAAAATCGTATCTGTATCCGTATTTTCAACAGCTACTAAAAACACGAGCCTGAGAGTCAATTCCGTCCGTCACGGCCTCAATATTATAGGCTAAAAAGTTGAACGGACTGGTTAAAGAATTGGTCAATGGCATTAAAGATGGCTTCGACGCTTCCTTTACCTTCTGCAACACAGTTGACTGTCTCGCCGTCGCCATTAACCAGCTGCACATCTGCTGTGATGGTATGATCGTCATTGGTCGTCAGCTGCAGATCATTAAAGTGGAAGCCTTCTGGATTTTCAACTGTCGTTCCAGCAATCAGAGCCCGAATGTCAGCGTCCGTGACTTCGTTTTTCTTATCCGCCAAGACCTTAAACTTAGCAAAGAGCTCATTAATTTCAGATTCTTCAAAGTCCAGAGACAGTTCTTTGAGCTTTTTCAACAAAGGCGTGGCGACCAGACAGCTTGCCAAGCGGAAGTGAGTGCTCTTGACTCCAACCAGCTCTGGTGTGATAATTTCATAGGTCAGTGGATTCTTAAGAACGCCATCCTGATGGATACCAGATTCATGAGAGAGGCATTACCACCAACAACCGCCTTGTTCTTAGGCACTGGAATACCTGAGAGCGGGACACCAGCTCAGAAGTGTTGATGGTTTCATTAAGGACAATGTCTGTCTCAACTTGGTAATAATCCTTGCGAATTTCCAAGGCAACCGCTACTTCTTCCAACGCAGCATTACCAGCACGCTCGCCAATACCATTAATAGTGCCTTCTACCCGTCTAGCTCCGTATTTGACCGCGGACAGGCTGTTGGCTACTGCCATTCCCAAATCATCGTGACAGTGAGGACTATAGATAATCTCACGATCTGTTTGGACATTATCAATCAGATGCTTGAAGATATTGCCAAACTCTTCTGGCGTAGTAAAAGCCGACTGTGTCTGGAATGTTGATGTAGCTAGCACCTGCATCAACTGCTGTCTGGACAACTGAAGCAGAAAATCCAGCTCGGTCCGTGTCGCATCCTCAGGTGAAAATTCGACAATCTCAAACTTGGAGCGAGCATAGGAAACGTGCTCCTTAATGGCTTCTAAAATCTCTTCCTTGGACTTTTTCAGCTTGAACTCTCTATGGATGGGACTGGTCGCAATGAAAAACGTGAATCTGAGGATGTTTGGCATCCTTGAGTGCCTCGTAGCAGGGCGTCGATGTCTGATTTAACCGAACGTGCCAAACCAGTGACAGAAGCTTTAGTGATGACTTTAGCAATCTCTTGCACTGCCGCAAATGAATCTGGACTAGCAGCTGGGAAACCAGCTTCAATAGCAGAAATTCCCCATTTTTCTAGTTGCTTAGCAATGGCAACCTTTTCCTTAATAGAGAAATTCACTCCCGGTGTCTGCTCACCGTCCCGAAGGCTGGTATCAGAAACTCAACTTTTTGCATAGACTTTCCTCTTTCTTTATCGTTTAAAAACAGCTATAAAAATCAATGAGAGATACAACTATGGAATGAACTTTTTAGTTCGCTTTTTCTCAGTATATCCTAGCAAAGATTTTCGTGAAGAATAAAATAAAAACATCTCGCTGGAAGCCAAGCGAGATGTTGATTCTCCCGCTTGGTAAGCCAAACAGGACTAATGCTTTCGCACTAGCCCGAGTAACGCAACAACAAAGCAAAGTCTGAAAAATTGAGTTGACTTCATGTTTGACTGACTCCTTTTGAAATGTTATTGATTAGTATTTTAGCACAGTATCATTCAGCTGTCAACAGATAATTCGATATTTTTCTGAAAAATTTTTTAATATGCTGGATTATTTTGTGGCATTATTAGTATAAATGCGAGAAAGAAAAAGAAGCAGGCCAGCTCCTTCTTCTAGTAATATATTGACTACAAGGATAAAAATTTTTGAAAACCAGTCATTCCTCCCTATTAGAAGAGAATCATACGCGGCAAATCTGCCAGCCTTATACCATTGCTGATCCCCATGCTTTTCCAAATCAACTTTTTCCATCTTTGATTTCTATATTACTTTTTCTTTTTCTAATACTTTCAAATATTTAGATTTTTAAATTGCCCAGACAGGAGCAAGAGCAAGAAGCAATACCATGTCACAATCGTCAAAAATAAAAGTAGGAAACTGCCAAATAGAAGATAAAGCCAAGAGAAAAACAGCTGAAATCAAGGCAAAGAGGAAAATGAGAGCATAGGTTTTTAGACTGTTAGATTTTTGGGTGGCAAAAATAGTCTATGGGCATCTCATAGGTACTACTTCAACTACTGATTTCTCCCTTCTATTTTTAAATTGGTAAAGAGCCAGTAAAAAGCATGAAAATGAAGGAAAAAGTAAAGGAACAAACCTCGTACAGTCAGATTCTCCGTTAATATATACAGGCCATAAGAAAAACCAGCACTTGGTAGAAAAATCATTGGAAAAGGCACACTTTTCCTACAAAAGCTCATTTCGCTTAATATCATAAAATACAGTCCTTTTGACATTTCCTTGATCTGCTCCAAATTCGATAAAATCAGCCAGCTTTCCTAGTAACTGCCAATGCTGACTTTGGTTCTTCATGCACTTCATCTTCAATGATCTCTAACTGACCAAAAGCATTCAGTTTCCACGAATCTTCCTTAGGCAGAGGATGTATTTTCCCTTCAAAGATGTTCTTGAATAAATTGCTGGAATTGACGGTTCTTCCACTTACTTCCAATCAACTTCAGTGTTACTTTTTGACTGCTGCCATTTTGGGTCAACACTTCTCACAATAAATAAAGGCCATTCATAACTGCCACGATAAGCGTGTCTATTCTTTCCGAAGTAAAAATGTAACTGAAGAAAGTGGAAAGCGATAGCATTTGAAATTTCGGAAAACAAGCAAGTGATTGACCATCAAGCTGGATTTTTCCCATAAAAAGCAAATGCCATCCAACCTACTGTGAGCAATAAAAGAAACTGATACTAAGAAATAGAAAAAGATTTGCTGACCGATTTTCTTCTAGAAAGATATTAAAACTGGTCACTATCATTAAACTAAATAAACTAAGTAGTCCCAGTGCTGATCTTTTATAGATAACAATCGATGGCTTTTTATCAATTCGCATCCTCCTCTACTCAGCATTTTTACTCATTAAAGTCCTCCAAGAGTTACATCGCCTCTGATAATTCAACTTTGAATCGAAAAAGGCCTATAACGTTTTTGAGTAAAAACTTATTAAATTCTGTCTGGTTTAGTATAACCTATTTACTCTTTTCCCTATGGTTTCAGAGTATTTTACTTTCAAATTCCATATTCTCTTTGGAATAGCGCTAACTTCCCTCTTTAAACCAGATATCCAGAAAAATAAGTGTAGAGAATTTGATCAGATTTTGTTGCCAACCAAGTCTGATCAAATTCGTAATCCTCAGATAGTCCAATATCTCCTCTTTTGACACTAGACTCTTACGCGGGGGCTCTCCTCCAAAGAGAGCGATAAATTTCATCTGCTGTCCTGACATAGCTCCTATTTTTAGATTCATTAATAAAAGCTTGAACAGTAAAATCCGAAACGTTGGAGAAAGCAATGGAAACATTTTTGTTTTAACGAAACCCTCCTCATAGACATAGTCAATATTGAGATAAGTTTCTCCTGATAACTTTTTACTATACAAAACAGCAAGCAAAACCATCGGAATTGATATATAGCTGCAAATCTTCATCATCTGCCAAACTAGGTTTAGCTCGGCGATAGTATATCCAGGCCGGCTCATCTACATATGCCGTATTACTTTCTATAATCCTACTCATGACTGGCAAACCAAGAATATTTTTGTAATGAACGCTCGCATAATAGATTTCATCAATTGGATTTTTTTAGTGAGTCATAGTCCCGATATCTTAGAAAACCAAAGACACAGAGACCTGCTACAAGGAGAGCGAAGAGTTAGGATAATCATATTAGTTTACTCCTTTTTGTGATCAAATCATTACTTCATTTGCCACAATTTATAGTTGGGAAATTATGGAATACAAGACCATGCATTTCAAAGCAAGATTTTGATTATCAGTCTTTATTTATTTAACATCTAATGAATAACTAGGAGACATCATCTTCAAGATCCTATTATTTCAAAATCTTAAAAATCAAAAGTCTTCTTTTTTTGTAGAGTTTGAATGATGAAGGGCCATTTTTGTAATTGATAATCTGCATTTAGTATAAATAAAGAAAGTAAAGTTCCTAGAAATAGCAGAAAGATATCTCCAAGCACACCTGATAGAAATAGCCAGGCACAAATCAAAATTGCTAAATATATCACTGATTTCAGTGTAAGAAAAAATATGCGTCTTCTTCTAAGGCTTTTTACAAAATTAGCCAACACATGTTTATCAAGCGCAGATTTTTGAAGTTCTAGCTTTGATTGATAACTTTTTGTAATCCATTGGGCCAATAGATAAGAGATTACAAGTAGAAATAGAACTAGGAAAAATTCGAGTACTCCCACTTTCAAATATACCAGTTTTTCAATACCAGTCATCAGAAATCTTAAAACGTAAACAGTTATCGGCACTAAAATATAAGACCAATAATTAGGAGGTTTCACCTCTTCTAATAATGTTTTATTTTTCAAAATCAAAGTGGTAATACTTATCCTTATAAGCACCTAAATTAACCAACTTTGCTTTATTTTTCAACAATATTCTCCTTGGTAATCAGCTTATTCCATTATATATTTGATTCAAATAATTGCTGGCGATTATAAATCGTGATAATCATTTTTAATACATTATCACCTATACTAAACTTTTTCCAATTTTCCTACCAGACTAGTCTAATAGCAATTTCATCTTTATTATCATATAGAGAATAGTGATTTTTACTTCCTCTTTATTAAGCTGGACAACATTACCTATTGGTAATAACTTAAGTATTAGATATTTCCTCGGATAATTTCTTTAACATCAAAAAAATCTTTTGATTGGTCGAACCCCAAATGTTAAAAAATAGGAAACTGGGAAAAAGACTAAATAGGATAAAGTTATACAAGTTTGCTTCTTGAAGATAGGTCAATAAAAAATTGAAATGTCATTACAGAAAACAATACCTGTCAATGAGGAGGAACAACAAGTTATTCTTGCATTTTCTTAATAAAGTCAGACCAACCAAAATAATTACTAGGATTAAAACTTATCAATTCTTGATCATGTTTGAGTTTCAGAGCCCATTCTGCTAAAAGAACAATGGTGAATATCATGCTTATAAGCAAACCATATTTTACAAAAAGAATTTGAGAAAGTATGAAAACCGATGGAAGATAGTAAGTTGGTTAGCACCAGTCCAGAAGTTAAAACTGCCCATTTAATGTCCCATACCTTATCTGGTTTATAAGAGTAAGAATAGAGTTTCCCTGATTCAAAATGATAGAAAATATCTTGTTCTTGAAAATTTCAAGAAACAACAATTTTTAAATGTAGTCACTTTGGTCTCCCGTATTATTGAATATTTTACTCATTCAGAATTTTTATTTTTACTAGCACTGCAGCTAACAACTAGAAAACAAATACCTTTTATTTTATACCACTATCTTTCTCATCTCTTTCTATTGTATACTGACAATTCTCACTATAGCTTAGATCACCTGCTAACAGCGTAGACATTAGTAATATAAGACAATGAAATATCAGGAAAGCTAAAGTCCCCCAATTTAAAATGAAAAGCTAAACAAAAAGATTAGGAAGTTGAGAATCAGAACGCCCTTAAACTGCTTTTTTCATCCAAGGAACCAATTTAGTTAATCTTATTTTTCCCTTCTCTTTTTGTAAAGACTAAAATCAAATTTCTTTTACTAAAGACCGAGATGATAAAAATAGATTAGATTTGCAAAGTATTACTGCTAGTATAAAAGCAAGAAACCAATAAATCCATCTTTCAGTAAATGAGAAGCGAGGGTAAATTAAGGTATGCATATAAGCTGTCACTAGTTCGCATCCGCCCTGCCCATACTGAAACAGCTAAAAATATCGGTGCTGGAATTAGAAGGGTCTCCAACCAATGTTTTTACGCATTCAGATTTCCCAAAAATTGCGTCTCTGTCAATCGGTAAATCGTTCGATTGCTAAACCAATTCAGATAAGGATAACCCCACAATGTTGGTAGCTTATCCAATAGAAAGTATTCCTTACCATCCTCTAATAATATATAACGAAAAATTCACATGGTGCGCTCGCATAATTAGCTCCTCAAAAGTTTTTTTATACCGTTCCCTTAGCCATTTTTATTCTTATCCAATAATTACTTGCCGGCCGCATGAAAAACATATTCCCTATAAATAACCAAAATGTCAAAAATATTAACAATCCAATATGACCAATATAATTATCCATTATGTTCGTTAAAAAGCGGCAATAATCATTACTGTAAACAACACTGATATAATATACGCAAAAATACTAAAAAGCAATTCTTTAACAAAGCAAGGATAAACGTAAATCGTATGATAGCTACTATAATCCACTAGGGACTTCATAAAGCCACTGTAAGCCATAAACGCAAACCAAAAACCAATAATACAATTAGAATAGCTATTGCTAATTCTACTTGAATCAAATTTCAAAAATTGATTGATATCAAATACTCTCGATAGAAGCATGGCACCTACGCCAGTTCCTAAGCTATAGCCAAGACCATGTTTTTCAAAAAGCCTCTTTTAACCGAACAGTCTTCTCCTCTGATTGGGACAATAGCTCATATTCTTCCTTACTCATCTCATAACATCTATGAGGCACAAAAGTAAATCAACAAGGGGCAAGAAGTAGACAATCAAAAAGGGCGTTCTACATCCAGAAGATAATAGTCATCCTCTGTTTTTAGTATGCGATATCGAAGATTTCTTTTTAGCCAAAGGGCTCCATTTCAGCCTTTTTGAACATTTATATAATACCTTTTTAATAATTTACTAATCAGGTTTCTTCATTCCTAAACCGCTTCGTCTTTATCTTCGTACATACTGAGACCAAGCGGAACATCATGAAGGTAAATAGAATTCCTGCAACGATCCAAATGGTTCGCAAGGCGTAAAATTGGAGCAGGTAGGTAGAAATAATGGCTCCGATGACAAAGCTTCCTAACAAAGCAACAAGGAAAATGCCCTCTTTTAAGTATGGTTTTTCCTGCGTTCGCACTAAAAATTTCAAAAAGCCACCATCGTTTTCTTGATATTTCCTGTCATAAAGGAATTGTTGTAGACTATACCATCTACTTCGCCAAAAGCTGTCACAACGACCCCCATACAGAAAGCAATCGGAGGGAACGATCAGCATATTTGGTACGGTACTTGGCATAAAGCCTACCAGAGTACAAATGAGCACCATTGGTGAAATGCTACTTACTCGCCATATTGACTGCTCAAAAAGGGGCGGAAAACTGTTATCAGAAAAATTCCCAGCATAAAGGCTATCATGGTAGCTAGTTTGACTTCAATCTCTCAGTCTTATGATGAATCAGCTCAATGGACAAAAAGACGACGTTTCCTGTCTGGCCCGCAACCAATGTACCCCCGCGCTCCATGAAAGTATAAGCATCCACAAAAACCTGCGCAAAGGTCAGCAAACAAGCAAAAACTTTTGATCAGAATGGAATTCCCTGACGAACTTTCTCATAATTTACCCAAAAGTCCAGTGTAACACCAGACTTCCTTTCTATCCTTCTCTAGCTTCCTCCAAAATCTTTTCAATCTTGGTGGTAATCAAATCAATCGCAACTTTGTTTTGAAGCGCCCTCTGGAATGATGACATCCGCATAGCGTCTTGGTCGGCTCGATAAACTGATGGTACATAAACCGACGACACCCAGATACTGATCAATGACACTATCAAACTGCGTCCGCGCTCTTCCATGTCCCTTAATCCGACGAATGATCCGCACATCATCATCGGTATCGACGAAAATCTTGATGTCCATCAAATCGCGAGGCGTTGATCTTCAAGACCAAAAATTCCCTCTACAATGAAGACATCCTGCGGTTCCTGACGATAGGTTTTATTGCTGCGCGTGTGCTCCCGTATAGTCATAGGTCGGGATGTCCACTGGGCGGCCAGCCAAAAGCTCCTTAATCTGCTCAATCATGAGGTCTGTATCAAAAAGCAAAGGATGAGTCATGGTTGGTCTTAACCCGCTCCTCAAAGGTCAAATGAGACTGATCCTTGTAGTATGAATCATGCTCAATCATGGAAATCTTTTCATTAGGAAAAATGATCTAAAATCGCCCGAGATACACTGGTTTTTCCCCCACCAGATCCACCTGTAACACCGATAATAATAGGTCTGTTTTTGCATTGTTTTTCTCCATTACTTGTTATCTTATCTATTTTACCTTAATTCATGATATAATGAAAGGGTGAATCAAGAAAAAAATTCAGGAAAGTCATTTTTAAAGGAGAAAGTATGTTACAACTCGGTATCATCAGTACGGGATCCATTTCCCATGAGTTTATCAAGGCAGCCCAACTGAGTGGTGAGTATCAGTTAACAGCTGTTTACTCGCGCACCTTGAGTTCCATGGAGCGTTTGCACAAGCTTATCAAAACGTCGCACTCTACACCGATATGATTGAATTCTTATCTGCCAACCTAGATGTGGTTTTACATTGCCAGTCCTAATAGCCTCCACTTCAACCATGCCAAGGTAGCCATTTTGGCTCGAAAACATGTCATTGTTGAAAAGCCGGCTGTATCAAGGCCTGAAAGAATGGCGAGAATTGGTCAAGCTGGCAGCTGAGCATCAGGTTTATATCTTTGAGGCAGCCAGAAACTACCACGAAGCAGCGTTTGCAGTCATTCAGGACTTCCTTAAAGACAAGAAAATCTGGGAGACTAATTTCACTTATGCCAAATACTCCTCCAAGATGGGAGCCCTACTGAGTGGACAGAGAACCCAATAGTTTTTCTGCTAAATTCTCAGGCGGTGCTCTGATGGATCTGGGCGTTTACATGCTTTATGCAGCTGTCCGACTGTTTGGGGCTCCACAAAATACCTGCTATACGGCTCAACAACTGCCAAATAGCGTTGACCTCAACAGTTCTGGCAGTCTGATTTATCCTGATTTTTCAGGTTCGTATCCAAGCTGGAAAAATATTCATCAGCCAGCTGCCAGCTGAAATCTATACAGACCAAGGCACTCTGACCCTAGATGGTATCGAGTTTATCCCGCTCTGCCATTTTCCAAAAAGCTGACTGGAGAGCGGAGGCTAGCTATCCACCAAGCAGAGCACCAAATGCTGGAAGAGGCTCAGGCTTTTGCTCGTGTGCTAAAGGCGGCCAAGAAGAGCTTTATAGCGACTACCTGCAGGCTGCTACTGCTGTGCATGAGTGTCTGTTTGCCATGAGAAAAGATGCTGGCATTAGATTTGAGGTTGACCATGATTAAAGAAACATTTCCAACAGTCTGGCAGGACCAGCTAAATCAGCTGGGTTTTGCTGAACTGACTGCTATCCAGAAAAATATTCCAGCCCATTTCTCAGGGACAGACGGTGCTAGGCATCAGTCCGACCGGTACAGGCAAAAACATTGGCTTATCTCTTTCCTAGCTTGTTGAAATTGAAGCCTAAAAAGCGCAGCAGCTTTTGATTTTAGCTCCAAATACAGAGCTAGCGAGGACAGATTTTTGATGTTTGTAAATCTTGGGCGGAGCCTTTGAAGCTGAGCAATCAACTCCTCCTCTCTGGTAATAGCCAGAAAAAGACAGATTGAGCGACTCAAGAAAGGTCCTGAGATACTGATTGGCACACCGAGGTCCGGATTTTTCGAGCTCACTAAGCTCAAGAAAAATCAAGATGATGAATGTTGAAACTATTATCCTAGATGAATTTGACCAGCTTCTCAGTGATTCCCAGTATGCGTTTGTTGATAAGATTCTGCATTATGCACCGCGTGACCACCAGCTGATTTACATGAGTGCTACAGCTAAGTTTGACCAAGAAGATCGCCGAAAAATACCTTGCGCATCAGCATTGACGACCAGACTTTTGGACAATATCAGCACTTCTATATGCAGGTGGAGAAACGTGATAAGGTTGAACTCTTGCGCAAACTATCAATGTAGAAGAATTTCGTGGGCTAGTCTTTTTCAACAGCTTGTCGAGATTTGGGCAGCGCTGAAGAAAAAGCTTCAGTACCGAGGAGCTAGTGTGGTCTCTCTAGCCAGCGATGTCAATGTAAAATTCCGCAAGGTCATTCTTGAGAAATTTAAAGATTACGATATCACACTCTTACTGGCGACTGACATAGTTGCGCGTGGCATTGATATTGATTCCCTAGGTGCGTAGTCAACTACGAAGTGCCGCGCGCTTTGAAACCTACACCCACCGTTCTGGCCGAACAGGTCGGATGGGCAAGGAAGGCTATGTCATTACCTTCATCAGCCACCCAGAAGAACTAAAACTCTCAAAAATATGCCTCTGTTCGAGAAATCATCTTGAAAAACAAGAACTGTATGTGTGTCCTTAAGCGAGAATTACGCTCATCAATATTTTATTTGATGGTAGCAAAGCAAAAAGCATTGGAAACTTAATATTTCCCAATGCTTTTTCAATTTCTACTGTAATAAATCTGATGTGGTTGAAGCTGATTTTCTAATAGTTCATCAACTGTCACCAAAGTATAGCCGTTGTTCTTCAGATAGTCAAGAACGCTTAGCAGAGCATCGATGGACGTCTGATGGATATCATGCATGAGGATAATAGATCCCGGCTGGGTCTTCACGATCTCCTGCATAATAGCCTTTGTATTACGCGTTTTTCCAGTCAAGACTGTCCACGCTCCACATAATAAAGGACTGATCGACAGCATTTTGAACCGTAGAATTGATGGCTCCATAAGGCGGTCTCTGTGATCATAGGGTCGGATACCAGTCGCCTTATAAATGGCTTCCTGGTGTCTAAAATTTCCTTTTTGGATTGATTCAGAGGTAACAGTCAAATCTGGATGGCTCCATGTATGGATGCCGAGCTGATGGCCTTCATCAAGGACACGTTTAGCCAGTTCTGGATTGGCAGCAACATTTTGTCCCACCATAAAGAAGGTTGCTTTAGCATTGTAGCGTTTCAAATTTCCAAGGCCTGAGGTCGTTTTACTGTCGGGACCGTCATCAAAGGTCAGGGCAACCATTTTCTCATGCCGCTTGGTTTCATACTGCTGGTAAGCTTCCAAATCAGCCCCCTGTAAATATTCTGGACGGATTAGATCATAAAAACTAGACAGAGGAACTGTCGCTCGACACACCGTTGATTTCTTTGGGCAAACGAATGGAAAATAAACTATCCTCGTAATGAAAATTCCACTGGCTCAACTCTATTTCTCGGAGGGTATTTAAAGCTGCTGTTTGCTGACTTTCCTCCACCTGTCTAAAGGTCAGCTGACTGGTCAACTCCTTCAGGAAAAATTTCCTTGGCAGCTTCTGGATTTTTGAAACAGCACTTGTCCAAAAGTCACCGCTGTGCCTTCCTGATTGATATAAGTCGAGGCTACTTCTCTTGCTTCTTCAGACTTGATGTCTCTTTTTGAGATGCTGTAATCTTTTTCGCTGAATGACTACTTCCTTGGTATTGGCCAGACTAGTGAGACTTCTCCTCCGTATAGTAAAAAGGTCAAAGCCGTCAAGTTTTTCCTTCTGCTTCTTGTCATCTGAAATGCTCTGACTGTCCTGCAAGATTTTATCTTTGACACTTTGAAGAGGCTGCCCATTCATCAGAGGATAAAAAGCTGCCACGTAATGGGTGCCAATCCTACCAGACTGCTTTTCGGCATTGTCAGCATGCTCTTGCTCTTCCTTGGCAATCACTTCTGTAACCTTTTTCTGGAACTCCTGTTCCTGAAACATTTCATAGATTCGTAGTCCGCCAAAAAAATAAGAAGTCCTAAGAAAAAGCAGATTCAGAAGACTGAGAATCAGTCTATATTTTTCGTCTACGCTTCCTTTTATGTTGTCTTTTCATCTATTATCCCTAAGCTGTGTCATAAAATGATTCTGATGTTAAAAACTTGTATCTTTACAAGTGCTAAAATACAAGTTTCACCCTATTTTTAAAGACTTTTTCTCGAATCACTTCGACCTTGTAGCCATCAGGATCTTTGATGAAATAATAATTCAGTGGATTTCAGGCAGCCCCTTTTGGTTCCAGTCACTTCATAGCCCTTAGCAGCATGCTCAGCGTGCAAACCTTCCAAATCAGGCGTGCTAAGAGCAATATGAGCAAAGCCATCACCGATTACATAAGGTCCGTGGTCATAATTATAAGTCAATTCAAGCTCATAATCATCTCCATCCAAACCGAGATAAACAATGGTAAAAGCGTGTCTGGAAAGTCCTTTGCGACGTAGTTCCTTGAAACCAAATGCATCTTCATAAAAGGCAATCGAAGCCTCTAAATTTTTCCACTCGTAAACAAGTATGCAACATTTTTGATGTCATAGTTGTACCTCTCTCATTTCTTTCTTTTTATTATACCGCAAAAAGCAGTCAAATTTGAAATAATATGAAAAGTTTTTCAGCTTTTTGCTAATTCATTTTCTAATATCTGACCTAAGGGGAACTTTTGATTTCAAAGATGGTTCCACGCGGTTTTGTTGTCTTTGACTGTAATGGTTCCTTTTAAGGCGTCCACGATTTGTTTCGCCAAGGATAGTCCTGGTCCAAATCCACCTTTTTGACGAGTCCGTGCCTTATCCACCCGATAAAAACGATCGAAGACTTTTTCTTGTCATCGCCCGCAATCCACGGACCATTGTCAGAAATACGCAAGGTCAAGCTCCGATCATTGGCGGAAGCCACGAAATAGACTCTCCATCTTCCTCTGTATATTTGATGGCATTATCAAAAAGGATGGTCATAACCTGCTTAAGCAAGACCTTGTCTGTCGTGATTGATTTTGAAACAAGATTTTTGAAATCAAAGACCTTGTCACTTTCCTCCGCAATAATAGCATAGTTAGAAAAAGCTGTTGTGAAGAAGTCTGGGTTGACTTCACCGTATTCTGGCTTGATACCGTCATCGCGCCGAGCTAGGTTAAAGTAAGTTGGTCGTCAACAGACGCATATTTCGCACTTCCTCTAAACTGGATGCGATACTCTCACTAGACTCCATAATCGTGGCCTCGGGCTTACGGAAGAGAGATTCCAGACGATTTTTGCAGAACGGCCAGAGGCGTACGCAATTCATGGCTGGCATTCTCAACAAAAGACTTCTGCTTCTGCATGCTGTCCAAGAGAGGCTTGACACTCATCCGCGCCAGATAGATACTGGCAATCAAGGAAATACCCCAGAAGCTAATCATGACAATGGCAATCAGCTTTTTCATGCTTTTCGCTAGTCTGCTCCAGCTGGCTGATACTAGTCATGACAACTGCGTATTTGACATTTTCAATTTCATCATTTGGATCAATGTCAAACATATAGGCCCGATAACTCTCGACCTGTCCATAGCTATTAGTTAGTTGTATTTGCTTGATCTGATTAAGAAAGCGTTTGTTAAATTTAATCGCATCAAAGTTTAAAAAGCTATTTTGCTGATACATTCTGATAATCATCATTCAAAAGAATAGCTGAAGTATTGGCCTAACATTTACCCTACCCGGTTCCTCAATCTTGATATCATGAGCTTGCACAGACTCTGAATCTCTGTTCTCTGAATCCTTATTCTCTGGCTGTTGGTATTGCCGGCCCGTCGTCCGATAGGCTAGATTGGCTACCCAGGCAGGATTTTGACTGAGACTTTTGAGATTATCATCAACGGTCGATGTAAAGGCTAGAGCGCATGACTTGGATAATAATGAGCGTCATGGCCGAAAAATCAGGGTGAACACACCGAAAATAGCCCGAATGAAATAAGAAAAATCATCCGCATATAAAGGCTTTTTGAGTTTATTCAGCATTCTTTAAAATGTAACCGACACTGCAGAAGGGTTTGAAGATTATTCGCAAAAGCCGTTCCTTTCAATTTTTCCGAATCTTAGATACATAGACTTCCACCACAGAAATCGTTGTATCGCTGTCAAAAACCCTACAAACGATCGAAGATTTGAGTCTTGGGCAAAATAACATTCTGATTCTGAAGGAAGTATACCAACAAATCAAACTCTTTACCCAGTAGCTCAACTTCTCTTCCATCTACCAAGGTCGAGATTGGTCGAAGATTGACCGTCACATCGCCATAGGAAAGGGTATTTTTCATTAAACTTACCAGAGCGTTTGAGCAAGGCCTGAATCCGCATCTTCAGCTCTTCCAGATAAAATGGCTTGGTTAGGTAATCGTCAGCTCCGAGTTCAAAACCATGGCCTTTATCATCGATACTTTCCTTGGCAGTCATGATGAGGACAGGAGTGCTCACCCCTTTTCACGCAATTCTTTGAGTGCTTGGAAGCCATCTTTTTCAGGAAGCATCAAGTCCAGTAGAATCAGGTCATACACGCCACTTTCTGCCTCGTATAAGCCTTCTTCGCCGTCAAAGATCTGCATAACATCTGCAAAATCATCTAAAAATCAAATACTGAGTTTGACAGACCGAGGTCATCCTCCACTAATAGAATCTTAATCATCCTGTTCCTCCCTTTCTAGAAAAAAGCTTATGCTGTGTAGTTTAAATTGAGACATGGTAAACACTTCTCATTCTATCTTCACTTATCTTTTTCTATTATATCATGACTTGTCGAAAATGCTTTAAGAATTTGTTGTTTTTCGAGTTATTTTCGTTATTCTTATCATCTTTTGTTGTGCCGATCAGCGTTTGATGGCTTCTTTTTGATTGATTTCCTTCTTGTGGTCCCCCACTGGTTGACCATTTCCTTGTAGTGGCTGGCCTCCACCTCCAGGACCACCTTGACCATCTTGACCGTTTTGCCCCCATCTGTGGTGGCATACCATTTTCATTTCCCTGCCCCTGACCTTGAGGAGTTTGTCCGCCTTGACCTGGCATCTTGCCATCTTGCTTGTTTTGCTGAGGGCATAGTGGCTTGTTGCGCTGAGCTCTGTTGCGGACTTTTTCTGGGTCAAGGCACCAATTCCATAGCCACCAATTGCTCCGACAGCTAAAGAGGCACTAGCTACTGCTGTCATCCACCATTTGGTACTCTTTTTAACTACAATCATTTTTCCATATCCATTTAAAGTTTTCCTCTTTCTAAATTTTGTATTTCATGGTTTTTAACACTATGAGCAATATAAAGTTTGATTACACAAGTTCACATCTTTTCACGTGCTAGAGTTATTATAGGGAGTTTTGCTTAAACGGGACTGAATTTTTTTCTTAAAGAAGACTGAAACTATAGGGATTCTAAGCAACAAAAAGACCAGACTTTATAATCTGATCTTTTCATTAGGCTAAACTGATGCCTTGATTGCATTTTCCACCGCTGCTTTTTCACGGGCAATCAAGTCAACACTGCTGCGATTTCCTTAATTCCCATGCTGATATTACGGCTGATAGCCATATCGTCCAGCTGCGGTTCAAAGAAGGCCTTGTATTCTGCTAGTCTTTCTGTCTGTCTTGAAGGCATTAGCTGGATAAATGACGAATTTGTCGAGCTCATGTCGACACCCAAAAGCCGCTTTAATCCACTCCCAATTCTCACGCCCTAAGTCCAAGCAGTAGCTTGAGGTAAATTGATGATTCAAGGAGGAAATACCAACTCATGGCCAAATCTTGTGGTTTCACAATATCCTTGTTTTTCAAAGATTCCAAGATACGAGCAAGTGTTTCTGCGTCCTTAGTATAAGCCAAAGCAGATGCCAATTGACGTTTTGAAGCTGCCGTCAACTGTCGAAACATAATCATTCAAGTATTGGTCAGCCAATTCTTTTGCTCTCATAATGCTTGATTTGATTGATGAGAATATGCAAGCGAATAGCTGCAGGCAATTTCTCTAAGTCCTCTTGATGAGCGGCAAAAATGCGACTTGCTTCTTGGCTTGCTGCTTGATCGTCAGCTGAAATCAGACTTCCTACAACGATCTGACGAACCAACTCATCTTCATCACTTTCGCCTTCTTGTACTTCAAAGCCTAGACGGTCAAAGTTGAATTTGCTAAGTTTAGAACCAATTCATGATAGGCTTTCTCGCACTCGCTTCCTTCGTCCACAAACAGCTTAAGACCATTCAAAACAGCTTTTGACTCCTGAAACAACCAAATAGGAGGTTTCTTCTGTTAGTTTTCAATAACTGGAACCAAATCAGCAAATGAAATGCGCTGCTTCAGCTAAAAGACGGCGCTCTTGCACCACTTGAGCTTGCTGGTACTATCCAAGTCTGTAATACCCTCTAAAATCTGCTCAAAGCAAGACACCTTGATAGTCCGTGATATAGTGGGCTGTGTTTTTCTGTATTAAAGCGCAGAGCACCTTGGTTTTGAGCAGCCGAGGCAGAGTAATTTGGAATTTCAGGGTTTCTGTCTCCAGCGTATCTGGCAAACCTTCCAATTACTATTTAAAGGCAAGACCCAAGTGCGTTTCTTATCTTCGTGCTCCCCGATAAAGAATTGTTTTTGAGAGAGTTTCAATGTATCGTTTTCTACTGTAGCCGTCAAAACAGGGTATCCTGGCTGTTCCAACCAAGAGTCCATAAAGGCTGCTACATCACGACCAGAAGCAGCTCCCAAGGCATTCCAAAGATCACGACCGATGGTATTTCCATACTGGTGTTTAGCAAAGTAAGCGTTCAATCCTTTAGCAAAGGCCTCATCACCCAACCAACGACGAAGCATGTGCATAAGGCGGCTTCCCTAGCGTAAACGATAGCCGGATCAAACAAAGTATTGATTTCGTCAGGGTGCTTCACCTCTCATGGACAGACTGAACTCCGTCTGTCGCATCTCGTTTGAGCGCCAAAAGGCACACCTGTGGTTTGGAAATTCTCAAAGATATTCCAGCTTGGTTCAATCGCATTGACACAGACGTATTCCATCATGTTGGCAAAGCTTTCATTGAGCCAGAGGTCATCCCACCACTTCATTGTGACCAAGTTACCAAACCATTGGTGAGCCAACTCATGAGGCGATAACAAGTGCCACATCTTGACGGCTGGATACCGTAGAATTTTCATCTACCAAAGAGGTAAATTTCGCGATAGGTCACCCAGACCCCAGTTTTCCATAGCACCAGATGAAAAGTCCGGCAAGGCTACGTGCAGCGACTGAGGAATCGGATATTTGACACCATAATATTCTTCGTAAAATTCAATAGAGCGAACCGCAATGTCCAAAGCAAACTCCAAATTGCTGGCTGGGTGGGCCTTGGTTGCATAAACACCGACCAAAGTGCCGTTTTTAGTTTTAGCAGTAATGCCTTGCATATCCCCAGCAGCAAAGGCCAAAAGATAAGAAGACATGCGAGGGCGTTCTTTCAAACTTCCAAATGCCTGTCGCTTTCCGGTTTTTCAACGTCGATTTCAGGCATATTAGACAAAAGCTAGTTCGCCTTCTGCTTGGTCAAATTTCAATGCCAAATCAAAAGTCGCTTTTAGCTTCTGGCTCATCCACGCTAGGAAAGGCTTCACGGGCAAAATGGCTCTCAAATTGCGTGGAAATGATCTCTTTTTCACTCCATCTACTGTATAGTAAGATGGGTAAATCCCCATCATATTATCTGTAATCTTACCTGTATAGGTCAAGGTTACTTCCACAGGACCCACTGATGCCAATTCAACGTAAAGAGCTTCATTATCATTATCAAGAGTGAAGGACGAGCTTGTCCAGCCACTTCTACGGCCTCAATCGTCAAATCCTTTTTGGTGCAAGGAAATTTTTCTCAGCTTTGGCTTCACCGGTAATGGTAACTTTCCTGAGAAAGTCTTATCCGCACGATTTAAATCAAAAAGAGATCATAGTGCTCTGGAACAAAAGTATCAATAAAATGTGCAACTGCTTGCATGTTTTTCTCCTCATCTAATTGAAGGGGCTGGTAATAAACCAACCTCCATTCAAGATTCATCTCTTACTATTCTACCATATTTAGTGACTTTATACTCATTCCAACTGACTCAAAATTGATTTTTGACTTCAAACATAAAGTAATCATTTTAAAGACATCCTGTTATTCTCTTTTCTCCTCCTCAAAACAAAAAGACAAACTTAGCCTGTCTCTTTAACATATATTATAATTCAATAATTTTACCCGTTTCAAAGTAAACGACCCATTCGCAGATGTTTTTGGCATAATCGCCGATACGTTCCAGAAAGAAATAACACGGAAATAATCACGGCCAGTAACGATGGCTTCAGGATTTTTCTTGATTTCTTCCGTAGCCAGGTCACGAATGCTATCAAAATAATGGTTGATTTTTCATCCATAGCTGCTACCTCATAGGCTTGATCTACAGAACCATTTAGGTAGAGATCAAGGGCAGCTTCAACGAAATTTTTCACATCGCGACCCATCTTTTTTTAATTTCGTCCTCGACAGCTGGAATACGCTGCTCGCCCTTCATACGAATAGCCGCTTTTTGCAATGGATACCGCATGGTCTCCCATACGCTCTAAGTCTGAAACAGCCTTGAGAACAGTCAAGACAGTTCGAAGGTCTTGAGAAACACAGGTTGTTGGAGGGCAATCATTTCAAATGATTTCTTTTTCCAATTTCACTTCATATTCGTTTACTTCTGCATCATCTTCGATGACTTCCTTTGCCAAGTCACGGTCATGTGACAAAAGCACGCACAGTGCGGTTGATTTGTGAGCACTTCTTGTCCCATTGCGTAGAACTGATTGTGCAATTTCTCCAAATCTTCTTCAAATTGAGATCGTAACATCATTCAACTCCTTATCCAAATTTTCCTGTAATATAATCTTCTGTTTCCTTATTTTTGTGGGTTGAGGAACATCTCCTTAGTATCATTAAACTCCATCAAATCGCCACCCAAGAAGAAGCCTGTTTTATCCGAAAGCCAGAAGCCTGCTGCATGGAGCGCGTCACCAAGAGCATGGTATAGGTGTCCTTAAGTCCATAGAGAGTTTCCTCAATTTTACCCGCAGAGATTGGATCTAGCGCTGACGTTGGCTCATCCAAGAGGATAATTTTTCGGACTGGTAGCCAAAACGCGTGCTCACAAATCCGCTGCTGTTGACCACCAGAGACCGATAGCGGAATCATGTAAACAGTCTTTCACTTCGTCCCAAATAGAAGCCCCAATCAGGAACGCTCCACCGCTTCATCTAAAACCTGTTTATCCTTAATACCATTGATGCGCAGTCCATAGACAACATTTTTCATAAATGGTCATTGGGAAGGGATTAGGTTGCTGGAACACCATGCCAATCTCTTTGCGCAACTCCACCGTATCTGTCCGAGGACTGTAGATATTGTGTCCGTTATAGATGACCGTGCCAGTCGTAGTGACTTCAGGATTCAAATCTCCCATGCGGTTGATAGCCTTAAAGCAAGGTGGATTTCCCTGAACCGGACGGTCCAATCAAGGCAGTGATTTCATTAGGCATAAAGTCCAAGGAGACACTATTGAGTGCTTTCTTTTTATTATAATAAACCGACAAGTCCTTGACTTGCAAAATAAGTTCTGTCATAAGTTCATTCCTTTAGTTTCTTCACCTCTAACCAAAATGACCAGAAACATAGTCATTGGTCGACTGCAGTTTGGCATTTTTGGAAGATATTCAGCAGTCTTGTCGTACTCAATCAAATCTCCTAGATAAAAAGAAGCCGGTGTAGTCACTGGCCCGGGCAGCCCTGCTGCATATTGTGAGTTACGATGATGATCGTATAGTCCTTTTTGAGCTCAAACATAGTCTCTTCCAGCTGCATGGTCGCAATCGGATCCAGCGCAGAGCCGAGCTCAGTCCATAAGCAAGATATCTGGCTTGACCGAAATAGCTCGGGCAATACAGAGTCGCTGCTGCTGGCCGCCTGACAAAGTCAAGGCTGACTTATGAAGATCATCCTTGACTTGGTCCCAAAGTGCGACTTGTTTGAGCGAAGTTTCAACAAGTTCATCCAAAATATTTTTATCTTTTTACACCAGCTCGTTCATGGGCAAGGTAATGTTGCGATAAATGAGACTTAGCAAAATGGATTGGGCCGTTGGAAGACCATGCCGATGTGCTTACGCATTTCGTAAACGTTGATATCAGACCGATTGACGTCTATTCCTTGGTAAAGAATTTGCCCTGTTACCTTAGCAATATCAATCGTGTCATTCATACAGTTGAGACTGCGGAGATAGGTCGATTTCCCTGAGCCAGACGGACCAATCAGAGCTGTGATTTTATTCTTTTCAAACTGCATATCAATGCCCTTGATGGATTCTTTTTACCGTAGTAAACATGCAAATCCTTGGTCGAAAAGGGACTACCTTTTCTTCAGGAAAAGTAATGATATGTTTTTCATTCAATTATATTCTGTCATTGCTTCTCCTTTATGCAGAGGTTAATTTCTTGTGCAAGTAGGAACCGAGTTTGCGGGCTCCAAAGTTGAAAATCAAGATAAAAATCAAAGCACCGCTGCTGATCCTGCTGACACCACAGTGCCATCAGGAATGGTTCCCTCACTATTGACCTTCCAGATATGGACAGCCAGCGTCTCCGCCTGACGGAAAATCGAAATCGGGCTGGTAATGCTAAAAATGTTCAATTAGACCAATCCAGAGCTGGCGCAGATTGACCAGCAGTATAGATCAAGGCAGCTGCTTCACCGAAAATCCGACCAGAAGCAGGACAATCCCTGTCACAATCCACGGAAGAGCCTCTGGAATCACCACATGCAGTACTGTTTCCCAGCGGAAATTCCTAGAAACTAGTCCTGCTTCACGTTGTGTATGGTGAACGTGGCGTAAGCTGTCCTCGACATTCCGAGGTCATCTGAGGCAAATTGAAGACAGTCAGAGCCAAGGCACCAGAGATGATAGAAAAGCCATACTCAAACTGGACAACGAAAATCAAATAGCCAAAGAGTCCGACTACCACGGATGGCAGCGAGGACAGGATTTCAATACAGGTACGGACAAAGTTGGTCACTGGTCCTTTCTTAGCATACTCTGACAGATAAACCCCCAGCCCCCATAGAAAGAGGAACAGAGATAATCAAAGTAATCACCAACAGGGAAGAAGGAATTGTAGGGCTGAATCCCAATACCACCTCAGCCTGATAGGAAGAAGATTTTTCCAGTCAGGAAAGACCAAGAAATGTGCGGCAAGCCTCTTACCAGAATATAAAAAGAATCAGAGAGCAGAATAGCAACAATGATACTCGCTATCGTGTAGAGAATACCAGTCGCCAATTTATCTAATTTCTTAGCGTGCATAGTTTTTCTTACCTCTTTCTTTTGTAATCAGTTTAATGACACTGTTAAAAGGCCAAGCTCATCATCAAAGAGCACCAGAGCCAGAGACCAGAGGACGTTATTGTCCACTGTTCCCATAACAGTATTTCCGATTCCCATGGTCAAAACGGAAGTCAGGGTCGCCGCAGGTGTTGTCAAAGAGGTTGGAATCACGGCAGAGTTCCCAACAACCATCTGGATAGCCAGGGCTTCACCAAAGGCACGCGCCATTCAAAGACCACCGCTGTAAAAATACCTGGGCAGAGCAGCCTTTAGCGTCACCCGCCAAATAGTTTGCCAGCGCGTAGCCCCCATAGCCAGACTCGCTTCACGGTAGTGGCGTGGTACAACACGCAGACTGTCCGTCGTCATAAAAGGTAACGGTCGGCAAAATCATGACAAAAAGTACGAAAATACCAGACAAAATCCCAAATCCGGTACCGCCAAAAACAGTCCGAACAAAGGGAACCACAACCTGCAAGCCGATAAATCCGTACACAACAGACGGAATCCCAACCAAGAGTTCGATCGCAGGCTGAAGAATCTTGCTCGCTTTTAGGGCGACACTTCGAGTCATAAAGACAGCCGCTCCAATAGCAAAGGGAGTTGCAATCAATGCTGACAGGATCGTAACAATGAAAGACCCCCAAGATCATCGGCAGGGCACCGAATTCCTTACCTGACGGATTCCAAGTGGAGCCGAAATAGAAATTCAAACACATTGACTCCATTGACAAAGAAGGTCGATAAGCCTTTTTGTGCTACGAAGATTAAAAATCATGGCTACAATCAGGACGATTAAAGACAGGCAGGCAAGGTGATATATTTCCCCAAATTTTTTTCCAGACGAGAGTTTTTCGAAGGGATAGTAATTTTTGCTAATTCTTCATTTCTCATTTGCTATCTCCTTTTTAAGCTCGTAACATTTCCATCAGCATCCTTGCTGACCTGCATTTCCTTGATGGAAATATAGCCCATTCCTGAGACAATCCCATCCTGAACTTCGTCTGACAACATGTGGTCCAGAAACTCTGCTGCAAGACCAGTCGGCTTGCCCAATGTATACATATGCTCATAAGACCATAGTGGCACAAGCATTGGTCGCAACATTCTTAGCCGTTGGCTCATGTAGCCATTGAGCTTCAAAGTCTTGACAGAATCATCCACATAAGCAAAGGCCAGATAAGAAATGGCTCCCGGTGTTTGAGAAACAATGGACTTAACCATCCCATTTGAATCTTGTTCCTGACTTTGAACGGCTGATTTACCAGCCATAATGACACTGTCAAACGTAGCTCAGGAACCAGAGCTTGCCGCACAGTTGATGATGGATATCTCTAGATTTTTCCCGCTCAGCTGCTTCCAGTTGGTCCTTCGCCAGTAAAAATCTTCTGCAGCTGCTCTGCCGTTAAATTATCGACAGACACTTCTTTATTGACAATCACGGCAATTCCAGCGACAGCTACCTTGTGGTCGACAAGGGCTGAAGCGTCAATCCCTTCTTTTTCCTCAGCAAACACATCTGAGTTGCCAATTTCGACCGCACCAGACTGAACCTGAGACAAGCCCGTACCTGATCCGCCACCTTGAACATTGACCGTTTTTCCAATATTGGCTGAACCAAACTCATCTGCTGCTGCTTCAACGAGCGGCTGAAGGGCTGTCGAACCAACGGCAGTCATGGACTCGCCTCGGTCAATCCAGCTAGAGCAGGCAGAGAGGCTAACCGCAACTAGAACTAGAACCGCTGACAAAAATCAGCTTATATTTTTTTCTTTACCATTTTTTTCTCCTCGAAATCTTGAGAATAATAGTGGGATGTCTATCGTAAGAATCTGAAAAATCCCACTATATCCACTATAACATAGAAAGAGGGCTTTGCCTAGTCTTTTTGAACAAGCGAAGCCCCTTTGGGAAAATAATTTTTCAAGGTATTTCCAGTAATTTTTGCAAAACCCAAACCGTTGCCTTGGGCAAGCACTTGATACCAGCCATTTGGATAGTTTTTGTGAGAGTTGAACCGTCTCTCCTGCTACATATTTGCTAAAGGCCTCATCATCAATCTCAAGGACTGAGACGACTTCACTAGGCCTCAAGGCTAAAACCTAAAGGCAAAGCTCGGTTCAAAAGCGATTTTTCTTAAATTCTCCTAGATGCAGGCCATTACGAGCAATTTTTAGTTTGGAGATATCTGGCAGTCAGCTGGCAGCAGATACAGATTATCACCAAAAGTATCTAAATGTCCTTCTAGCTCAATTTTTAGATGCTTTTTCTGGAAATCTTGCCAGAGTTTTCTCTGCTCTGCTGTCAATTTTATTTTTGGTCACCTTGATTTTTTAGCAGACTGACTGCCTGTAAAGCGAAATTTCGCTACAAATTGTCCTTCTCCTTTGAAATGGTGGGGATACATACGAGGCTGTTTCTGGAAAATCAATCCCTGCAACCATGCCATTGATTTTTGGTATTTCAAGCAATTCCAAGGGAAAAATTCTCTAAAAAGCCAAGCGACAATTTCTTCATTTTCTTCTGGCGCCCAAGTGCAAGTTGAATAAACCAACTGCCCGCCTGTCGCCAACATCTTGACAGCGTCCTCTAGAATTTCTCGTTGCAAACGCGCACACTGGGCAGGATATTCCGGACTCAATATTGAGTAGCATCTGGCTGCTTGCGAAACATTCCTTCGCCAGAGCAAGGAGCATCCAGAACAATGAGGTCGAAATAGCCCTGAAAAACCTTAGCCAATCGATCCGCAGATTCATTGGTGACAAGGACATTTCGCGCTCCAAAACGCTCAATATTTTTCCACCAAAATTTTACTACGTTTTAGCATTGATTTCGTTAGAAACCAGCAAGCCTGTATTTCCCAGATAAGAGAGTAAATGAGTAGATTTTTCCACACTGGTGCAGCCGCTAAATCCAAAACTTTCATGCCCTTTTGCGGTGCTGCAACCTGAGCGACCATTTGCGCAGCAGGCTCCTGAGAATAAACCAGCCCCGTGACATGTTCCACTGACTTCCCAGACACTTTTCCGTATAACCCCAGTCTGTATTTGGAATCGCATCTGTAAAATCTTTCTGATTCTCTTTTTAAGGGATTGCTGCAGCTGAAATCGGATCTTGATCAAAAAGTCGCAAAAAGGCCTCTGCTTCCTGTCCCAAGATCTTCTCATACTTTTCCTTAAAACCTGCTGGAAAGTCCATACTAGCCTTTTTCCCTTTCGTAAATACTCTTGTAATTCATCCAACTTGCACTTTGGTGCAATCATAATCAACTCCTGAGTCTGAAAATTTGGCTGATTGCCATCTAGAGTCTGAATGACGAAGCCCAGTTTGTCAGCCATCACATAGGCCGCCGCATGAGTCCCAAGGCCAATTATAAGAGAAATAGGCGGCTAAACCACCAGCCAAGGTCTTAGCAAAACTAATCCCAGCACTGCCATAGACACGCACACCCAAGCAATCACGAGGCTAAATCAGCTGGTCCCCAGTGATTATGCTCCAGCATACTAGCATTTGAAGCAATAAGATATTGCTGCAAGGGCTTGTCAATAAAAAGCAGACAACTTTCTGTCATTGCAGTACACATCAAAAGCCCCGCCTCCATGAAAAAGCTGGTCCCTTGTCACATCGTAAATCAATCCGAACTTGCCCTGCCCATTTTTCGAAATAAGCTAACATAATAGCAAAATCAGCCCGCTGGGTGATGAAATTATTGGTACCATCAATGGGATCAATCACCCAGACATTACCATCCACGATGTCGTGTCGTAGGTCATTTTCCTCAGCCAAAAATCGCGTCGTCAGGATACTGAGCTAAAAATTTTTCCCAACCAAGTCATCCTGGATGAAGCGGTCCATTTGAGTCACCAAGTCAGTCAGGGCTGCTCTTTTTGTACGACATCCAAGTCATCATAGAGATGCTCCCTTAAAAAAAGCACCTGCCTGATAAACTATTTCTTTCGCAAAATGAAATTTATTTTTCCAAAGAAATCATTCCTTTCCCTTTCCTTTTTCGCCTCCTGAACAGCGCGATAAAGAGAATAGCCACTGACCGTCTCAAACTCACGGCCAAGTCGCTTCTCTTCTCCCTTGCTGGGAACAACTTTCTTGAAGACTGCATAAGACTGGAGCAGTTTTTCCGCTTGAATCTTCTGTTCATAGGCTTGCTCTACATCATTAAAAAGAAAGCACTGAAGCAAGCTCTTCAGTGCTCCACGATAAGTCTAGTGGGTAACTATAATTTTTCCATATTTTAAATATCAGCACGCATAGTTGCGGCTCTGAGTTCTTCTTTCCGATAGCCTCTAGGCAAGAAAGCACGAATTTCATCTTCATTGAAGCCGATTTGCATTCGTTTACCATCGAGGATAATTGGGCGACGCAAAAGACTAGGATTTTCCTCAATCAGCTTAATAAGTGTTGAAATCGATAAATCCTCTACGTCTAAATCTAGTTTTTGAAAAATTTTTGAGCGGGTTGAGATGATGTCATCAGTGCCATTTTCTGTCAATGAAAAGAATGTGTTGCAATTCTGGAGCAGACAGAGGGCTCGTCATGATATTATGCTCCGTAAATGGAACTTCATGACCAATCAACCAAGCACGCGCCTTGCGACAGGAAGTGCAGCTGGGCGATAAAAATAATGTAATCATGCTGTTCTCTTCTTATTTTTTTATATAGTAACTAACTCTATTATACTAAATTTTTATCTCTCTTGACTAGATATTTTTGAGAATCGGCTCGAAATACTAAGAAAAATATTAAAAACTGACATTTATTCCGAACGTTTCCCAATTTCTTGCCACTTCTTCATCACTCTTTAATTGAGTCACTAGCTCCTCGATACCATCAAATTTAACCATATCACGAATCTTATCCAGCCAGATAATCCGAATCGTATCGCCATAGATTTCCTCCGCAAAGTCAAATAGATTGGCTTCAAAACGAAGCTCATCTCCTTCAAAGGTCACATTTTTGCCAACGCTAGCCATGCCACGAAAAATCTTGCCATTGTGCTCAACATCTACCACATAGACACCATCTGCTGGCAAAATCACGCGATCCAATGGTGCTAGATTGGCCGTTGGATAGCCAATGGTACGCCCTCTAGCATTGCCATGAACCACAATGCCACGAGTAGAGAGAGGATAGCCTAATAGCTGATGCGCCTTGGCAACATCACCATTTTGAATGGTCTCTCTAATCCGAGTGAAGAGATTTTTTTCATCATCTTGATTGACCGATGAGACGATGACAATCCGACCATCGAAATAGTCTGCAAGCTCCTCTGCCTTTCTCTTGTCAGATCCAAAATGGTAATCAAAACCTGCCACAACTGCCTTTGCTTTAAGCGCAGAAACGTACTTATCAAAAAAATTCTCAGGGCTGTATTTTTTTAGAAAAATGACTAGTAAAAGTCAATCAAGTAAAGGTAGTCCACACCCAAATTTTCTAAGTGAGCAGCTCGTTCCTCCGGATGATTCAAATGCAACATCAACTCTGGCTGATAACGGACAAAAAGCTAATTTTTGGTGACTCAGGAAAGGTCAGTACCGCAATCTTCAGTCCTTGCTCATCCGCTATCTTCCTAGCTTCCTTAAAAAGTGTCTGATGTCCCCTATGCAGGCCGTCAAAATAGCCCAGAACCAAGACTGTATCTTCTTCCTGATTTATCTCTAATTCATTATTAATTCGTCTTATTTTTCATCATTTTTCTATTTTTACTATGTATCCGCTTTTTTTACAACAAATTAAATCTCATGAAAAGAACTTCTATCACTCTAAAGAAACACCTTGCTAACTCTAACAAGGTGTTTCTGTACTATTTGAAACTACACTGATTACTGGCGATCGTCATAGCCATTTGGATGACTGGAATGCCATTTTCCAAGCGGTTTCGATAATGGTTTTCGATATTGTCAAATTTTGGCTGCCAGCCCAGAACTTTTCGTGCTTTCTCAGAAGAAGCAATCAGCGTATCTGGATCCCCACGGGCGTCGCTCTGCTATTTCCAAAGGAATAGGATGGCCGGTCACCTTACGGGCGGCTTCTACAATCTGCAGGTTGGAAAAACCAGTCGAAGAGCCAAGGTTAAAGGCATCGAAGGTTGACCAGCTCGCAGGTGTTCAACAGCCAGAATATGGGCATCAGCCAAGTCGAAAGGATGGACATAATCGCGGACATTGGTTCCGTCTGGAGTATCGTAATCGTCGCCAAAGACGGCAATCTTCTCTCGTTTACCCTGAGCTACCTGAAGCACAATGGGCAGGAGATGGGTCTCTGGTCCATGGTCCTCACCAATCGAGCCGTCGGGCTTGGCACCAGCCACATTGAAATAACGCAGGGCTACAAACTTGATGCCATAGGCCTGGTCTGCCCAGCGCATAATGGTCTCCATCATAAGCTTGCTCTCACCATAAGGATTGATCGGCTTTTGCGGAGTCGTTTCCAGTATCGGCACTTCCTCAGGAATGCCATAAGTCGCCGCAGTCGAAGAAAAGACAATATTTTTAACGCCGCATTCCTGCATGACCTCCAGAAGAGAAATCATACCGGCTGTGTTATTGTCAAAATACTTGAGCGGATCCGCCATAGACTCGGCGACCAGTGAAAAGGCAGCAAAGTGAATAACCGCATCGATGGATGGATGCTTGGCAAAGACATCTCGCATAAAGTCCTTATCCGTCAAATCCCCCTCATAAAAAGACTGCCTGAGGATGAACCGCTGCGCGATGACTAGATCACCAAATTATCAACAACGACCACCTCTTCCTTTGCCTGCTTCTACCAAACGGTCTACCATGTGCGAGCCGATATAACCAGCTCCACCTAATACTAAAATTGCCATGTTTCTCTCTTTCTTGTCTTGATTTATACTTTAACTATTCTATCAAAAATAGGGACAAATAGAAAACTCTCCTGCAATTATTCCTCTTTCAAAACCAACAGATTGGACAAAGCGCATGAAAGCATCCTGCCCCTCCTCTGTTTGCTTGTAAACACCCGCATCTTCAGTACTCGGCTGAAAAATTTGTCCAACCGATGCCTGAACTACTCCTTCCACCATCTCAGCGGAAACATCTGGATTCTGGTCTTTGAGTTGATTGGCCCACTCCTGATGGTGAGACAGCGACCTGACAGTCTTCTCCCAGCAGAAACAATCCCACCTGCTTGAGTTCTTCCCTTGAGCCGAGGCGGCAGAATAGCCAGTCCCATAACCTCAATCAGACCGATATTTTCTTTCTTAATATGTTGCACATCCTTATGAGGATGGTAAATGCCGTCTGGATGTTCTGCGGAAGTTTGATTGTCCCGCAAGACCAAGTCTAGCTCAAAACATCCATCTTTTTTTGCGGGCAATCGGTGTGATGGTATGGTGAGGCTCACCCTCAGACTCTGCCAACACCTGCACACTTAGATCAGAATAAGTCCGCCAAGCTTGCAAGATCTTGTCAGCCAACTCAATCAACTGTTCCTTCTTATCAGACTTCAGACGAATGACAGACATAGGCCACTTGACAATACCTGCTTCCACCTCTTCAAATCCGCTAAAAAGCAAAACTGCAATCCAGCTCTGCTATTTCCATAGGAAAAGTATGCCGTCCGCCCTGATAGTGGTCGTGGGTCGGGATGGAGCCACCGACAATAGGCAGGTCGGCGTTGGATCCTACAAAATAGCCTGGAAAAGTCTCGACGATGTCCAGCGGGCGCTCAAAGGTCAGCCGGCTGATAGCCATGGGAAGGTGCTGGCTGTGCAGAAAGATGCAATGCTCATTAAAAGTAGGCATAGGGGCGAATACTGGAAGCCCCATTTCCTGTCCGGCCAAATCGAATCGAATAATCCGATGGTTAGCGCGGGCAGGGTGATCCAAAAGCGGCCTTGGTAGCCTTCATTTTCCATGCAGAGCTGGCAGGCTGGATAATGGCTGTTCTTAGCCTTTTTAGCTGCCGCAATTTCCTTGGGATCCTTTTTCTGGCTTAGAGATTAATGGTGATTTCCAAATCTCCATAGGTAGTCAGTGCTTTGAAAGCAATATTTCTAGCAATAGCCTTGACCTTGATATAGTCGTTCTTTTGACTAAGCTGGTAAATATCAGCCACAGCTTGCTCGGGATTGGAGGCATAAGTCGTCCAGAAGTCCCGATTGAGCTGGCTAGGGGCTGGTGTGATGAAGTTCATAAGCTCAGCACCAAGGTTTTCACGCGAGTCTGACTATCCTCAATCGTCTCTAATCTAACTGCCTCCTCAACCAGCTGGTCCTTGAGGGCCAATCAAGTCATCAACTCAGTCTCAACTTCTAAAACGCCATCTCCCACTCGTGCCAAAAGCACGATTGATCAGGTGAGATTCGATCCATTTCCTCAAATGAACTTTCAGAAATGACTTCTGTGATAAATGCATCTAGAACTCCCTGACTCATTGATTCTCCTTCTTACTTTCTAAATAGTCTCTGACAGCATCTAAATCCTGAAAAACTTGTTCTGTTTTATTTAAGAAAGACTGTGCTGGTATTTTCAAGTCTGGAATACAAATAACTGGTATCCCAGCTCTATACGCTGCTTCAATCCCTGCTTCACTATCCTCTAATACTAAGCAATTCTCTGGTAAAACGTTCAAATCTCTACAGGCCTTTAAAAATATATCAGGGTAAGGTTTGCTTCGCTTTACATCTTTTGCAAAAACTAGATGGTCAAATAGGGACAGTATCCCATTGCTATCCAAGATCATTCTAGCTCTAGATTCAACACTTGAAGTTGCTAAGGCGATCGGAATGCCTTCTCTTTGCAAAAAAGCAAGCAAATTTTTAGCACCTTTTTTTAAATTTACACCTTTGACCAATATTCGAGCTTCCAGTTCATAAACTTTTTCCAAGGTTTGGTCAAAGTTCCAAGGTAAATCATAGGTATCTAAAAATCGTTGAACATTCTCCTCTTCCCTATGTCCACTGTATTCTCTAGAATATGTTTCTTCTGTGAAAGGAATTCCAAAATCTTTAAGCAATTCTTGATAAACTTTTAGAGAAATGATCTCAGTATCAGCTAATAAGCCATCTAAATCAAATATTACAGCGTCCATTTACTTCTCTCCTAGTCTAAAACGCGAGTGCCACCTGCAACTTCAGCGATATAGAAGCTTGGAGCGTATCCAACGACTTCCTCGTAGTGCTTGCCAACAGCTTCCTTAAAGGCCTCAACAGCATCTTTTTGCACCAAGGAAATGGCACAGCCACCGAAGCCAGCTCCGGTCATACAGGGCTCCCAGAACGCCTTCTTGCTCCCAGGCCGTGTGAACCAAGGTGTCCAGCTCTGAGGCCAGTCACTTCATAGTCATGCTCCAATGAAACGTGGGAAGCATTCATGAGGGCGGCCAAACTTGTCAAGATCGCCTGCCTGCAAAGCTGCCCGCGCTTGCAAAGTGCGTTGATTTTTCCAAAACGGCATGGCGAGCCCGTTTGAGGCGATTTTTCGTCCTCTATCAGATAGCTATACTCATCAAAGGACCACTCGTCCAACTCACCCAAGGTTGCGATAGATAGCTTGCGGTTCAGTTCTTCAACAGCTTTTTCACCTCCGCCCGACGCTCATTGTACTTAGAATCCGCCAACTCACGCCGCTTGTTGGTATTCATAATCACTACAACATTATCCTTCAAATCAAGTGGCACCAAGTCATATTCCAAAGGTATTGGTATCTAAGTAAATAGCCCGCTGGTCAGCTCCCATACCGATGGCAAACTGGTCCATAATACCAGAATTAACCCCGATAAATTCATTCTCAGTTAATTTACCGATTTTCACTAGGTCCAGACGTTCCAACTGCAAATCAAAAAGTTTCTCAGCCATGATACCAGTTAAAAGCTCTAGCGATGCAGAAGAAGACAAGCCCGAGCCGTTGGGAATATTTCCATAAACATAGACATCCATGCCTCAGTCAATCTTGTGGCCTGCCTCCTGCAGAAAATGCAGAACTCCTTTTTGGATAGTTGGTCCAGTTATGCTCAGGCTCAAAGTGCAGGTTTTTCCAGCGGCACTTCAATAATCCCTTTTTCTTTAAAAATTCCCTGAGGAAGAATCGCAAGAGCTGGTCGTCCCGCTTACGAGCCGCTCCGCAAGTTCCAAGAGAAATAGCTGCAGGAAGACATGGCCGCCGTTATAGTCCGTATGCTCGCCGATCAGATTGATCCGACGGGTGAAAAAAAGTGTGGTCCGCTTCTACTCCAAAAACCTTGGCAAAATCTGCGCGGATTTGCTCTACTGAAATGACATTTGACATAAACTAAACTCCTTTATAACGATGATCGATATTGTAATCGTTTTCTTGATTTTATTATAACCGTTTCCGAGTAAAACTTCAATAATTTTAGTAAATTTTTACTTAATAAAAGCGATCACCTAATATTTACTAAATTCCTCTGTTGTTACTTGTTTTTGAGGTATAATAGCCCATATAAGACAATAGGAGATGGCTACGATTAAGGATATTGCCCGGGGCTGCTGGGGTCTCTCCCGCTACGGTCTCTCGCGTACTCAACTACGACCCAGCCATGTCAGTCAGTGATAGCACTCGTAAAAGATTTTTGATATCGCTGAGCAGCTGAACTATAAAAAAATCAAGAAAAAGGAAGCCAAGTAAGGCTCAGGCCTACCGTATTGGGCTCATTGAATGGTACACTGAGCAGGAAGAGCTCGATGACCTTTACTACTACTCCATTCGTTTTGGGCATTGAAAAAGCCCAGGGAGTGGGCTATGAGATTCTCAGAGTGTTTCAAAATGATTCTCTTGAGCAATTGAAAGACATTGATGGCTGATTGCCATCGGTAAATTCAGCCCAGCTCAAATCCAGCAGCTGGAGCAATACAGCAACCACTTAGTTTTTGTCGACAGTGATACACTTAATGCAGGCCACAGCTGTGTGACGGTTGATTTTGAGAATGCTGTAAGGAAGGTGCTTGAGCACTTCATAAATGCTGGTTTTGATCAGATTGGCATGATTGCCGGGCAAGAAAGAACCTCTGACCAGACTAGTCTAATCAGCGACCCTCGTTTGGCAAGCTTTCAGCAGTATCTGTCTGAAAAAGAAATTTATCAACCTGACTTGGTTAAGGTAGGCAGCTTTTCTTCGGAATCAGGCTATCAGATGATGACAGAGCTCATAGCGACACGAGAACCAGCTCCCGCCCGCCTTCTTCATCTCTAGCGATGCTTTGGCTATCGGTGCCTTGCAGGCTCTGCAAGAACACAGAATCAAGTTCCCCAAGATGTCAGCATTATTTCATTTAATGATACGTCTATTGCTAGTACATCTATCCCAGTCTCAGTACGGTCACCGTTTTTACAGAAGAAATGGGCAAGCAGGCTCTGCACATTCTGAATCAAATTTTAACATCCGAAGAGGACTCCATTCCCATATGGTCAAACTTTCTACCAAGCTGACCATTCGAGAAAGCAGTATTTAACAGAGAAAGAACGAATGAAAACCTACGAACAATTATTTACCATTCTCAGTCAAGCTGACGATTATGCCAATGGAGAAAGTCTGGCCCAGACATTGGGTATTTCCAGAACTTCCATTTTGGAAGGCCATTCAGCGCTTGGAAAGAGAAGAATCCAGATTGATTCCGTTAAAAATCAGGGCTATAAGCTCAAAGCGGGGATTTACTAATCCCAGAAATCATTGAAAAAGAGGCACCCATCAAAGTTTCCTTCAACCCCAACTGTCAATCTACTCAAATAGATGCCAAAAGCAGGTCTGGAAGCGAGCGGAGAAGCAAATACCCTTTATCTAGCTGCCGCTCGATCCGCTGGTCGCGGTCGCTTCGGCCGAAACTTTTCTCTCCAAAAACAAGGCGGCTTTTACATGTCCCTCCATCTCAAGCCCAACCTATCTTTTGATCAAATCCTGCCTATACCCTCCTGACAGCTGGAGCCATCTATCAGGCTGTAAAAATCTAACCCTGATAGACATAGATATCAAGTGGGTCAACGATATTTACTACAAGGATAAAAATCGCAGGCATTTTAACCGAGGCCATTACTTCAGTCGAGACAGACTTAGTCACAGATATTATTATCGGGGTCGGGTTTAATTTTTGCGTTAATGATTTTCCAGAAGAATTGCAATCTAAGGCTGGATCACTCTTTACAGAGCGAGCTCCTATCAGCAGAAATGAGCTGATTGCTGAAATCTGGAGATGTTTCTACGAAAGCGATCCCCAAGACCTGCTCTATCTTTACAAAAAGCACTCTCTAGTCCTCGGTCGCCAAGTGAGCTTCCAGCAAAATAATCAAACCTATAAGGGAATTGCTAGCGATATCTCGGACGGTGGCCAACTTCTAGTCCAGTTGGAGAACGGCCAAAATATCTGGCTCAACAGCGAAATTTCACTAACTAGCTGGTAGTTTGTACAAAATTACATTCAAAAAGCACTTGATGTTCCATTCAAGCGCTTTTCTGTATAGTCTTTCTTCCAGTGTGATGTCGCTATTTAATCCCTAATGCAATTCGAGCATAACGACTCATCTTTTCCACTGTCCAAGCGGGATACCAAACCAATTTGACTTCTGTCTTAGTAACCTCTGGAACATCTGACATGGCGTCATAAATCTGGTCAGTCAGAAGATCCGCCAGAGGGCATCCCATAGTGGTCAAGGTCATATCGATTTCCGTTTCCCCATTGGTCTCGTCAAAACGGTTTCATAGATTAAACCTAGATTGACAATATCAATCCCCAGCTCTGGGTCAATGACCTGCTCAAGCTCTCAAAATACGCGTTTTAATCTTTTCAACTTCTTCAGGGCTGTATTTTTCTGACATGCATATCCTCCTTATAGATATAGCAGAAATTTCAAGTTAGCTCGAGGGGACCTTTGTTTTCAGCAAGGATCGCCGACTTGACACTTCCTACTGAAAGATTTCTGCCCTTCTTGCTTTTCAGTTCTTAATCTTCGATAAAGTCTCTGAGTGGTTTACTGCGGCTTGGGTGGCGAAGTTTACGCAGTGCCTTGGCTTCAATCTGGCGAATCCGCTCACGGGTGACATTGAAAACCTTGCCGACATCTTCCAGCGTCCGCATTTTTCCATCGTCCAGACCAAAGCGCAGACGCAAGACGTTTTTCCTCACGATCTGTCAAAAGTATCAAGACCTCATCCAACTGCTCACGAAGAACGACACGAGTTGTGTAATCAACTGGATTTTCAATCACTTCGTCTTCGATAAAGTCTCCCCAGATGGCTGTCATCTTCCTCACCGATTGGCGTCTCTAGAAACCGGCTCTTGAGCAATCTTGAGAATCTCACGAACCTTGTCAGGTGTCATATCCATCCGCTCAGCGATTTGCTCAGGCGTAGGATCTTGACCTAATTCCTGCAATAGATTACGTTGCTCACGGACTAGCTTGTTAATGGTTTCCACCATATGGACCGGAATCCGAATGAGTCCGAGCTTGGTCAGCAATCGCACGGGTAATAGCCTGACGAGATCCACCAAGTCGCATAAGTTGAAAACTTAAATCCTTTGGTGTAGTCAAACTTATCAACAGCCTTCATCAGTCCCATGTTTCCTTCTTGAATCAAGTCGAGGAACTGCATACCACGGCCGACATAGCGCTTGGCAATGGAAACAACCAAACGAAGATTGGCCTCAGCCAGACGCTGCTTGGCTTCAAAAGTCACCCTGTTCTACCAAGATAGCCAGCTCCTGCTCTTCTTCATTGCTGAAGCGGCACAGCTTCGATTTCTTTCAGATACATGCGAACTGGGTCATTGACCTTGGCTGAGTGCTACCCAGAGTTCTTCATCCGTCAACTCCGCTTCTTCCTCTTCAGTATTCAAAACACGCGCTAGGATTTTCCTTCCTTATCCGTGATAGAAATGCCCGCATCCTGAATGCGTTGCAGCAAATCCTCAATCCCATCAGCGTCCAAAGTGAAAGGAATGACCAGCTGGTCATTGATTTCATCGTCTGTCCTTACACCTGTCTGCTTGTGATTGCGGATGAATTCTGCAATTTGAACGTCTAATGTTGTTACTTCTTTTTGTTTTGTAGCCATACCTACTCCATTCTTCTTTTTTTGTGCGATTAAGCGCTCACCTCTAATATAGCGGCATTTCTCATCTCCAGTATGCAAAGCTTCTCGAACCTTTTTGCTAATCAGCTGATTATTCTTACGAAGCAATTCGCGTTCCCTAGTCAGCTCAACTTCTGCTAACTCTCCGTCTTCCATCTCCTCTGGCAAATCTTCCTCCAACATCCGATACCAAAGTTGCTGGACTCTTTCCGGTAAGCTAGATAAATCCTGCGAAGTCACTTCACCATTGGCTAGTAAAAGCTCGTATAACTCCTGCAGTTCCGCCGTATCAAAAAGGCAAAATCTGTGCGAAGCCGATAGCTATTTAAAACCAGCGGATTATGCACCATACGATAAAGGATATGGATTTCTGCCTTTATCAGCCGTGATAGCTGTTTAGACAGTGGAAGATCTACCAGTACAGGTCTTCTTAGGGAGTTCCGAGTGTTGCCCACTTCGGCTACTTCGCTCAGCCAAACGACTGTTGTTAACCGTATTCTCTACCTGCTGGTAATCAAAATCTGGCACAACTCAGCCAACATATAAATATAGGAATTCTGAGCTGTAATGACTGCGTTTGAGCGATGATTGGCGCCATTCGCTCACAATTCAATCTGAGCCTGCAAATTTTCAATATTATCCGGCTTGAGATAGCGTAAAAGGAACTCTACATCACTAATTCGCGTTTTGGTCAGAAATTGTCGCAATTCCTCGGCAGAATTTTTAGCAATAAATTCATCTGGATCCATATTGTCAGGAAAGGACACAATCTCTACCGACATATCCGTAGCTCTTCTAAAGCCTTGGCTGTCGCAGCCTGACCAGCCCTGTCTCCATCATAAGTCAGAATAATTTTTCTTGCAATACTTACGCAAATGCTGAACGTGCTCAGGTGTCAGAGCTGTTTCCCATCGACGCGACTGCATTTTCAACTCCAGCCCGATAAGCCGCAATCACGTCCATAAAGCCTTCCATTAGATAGACTTCGTGGCTCTTCTTGATCACCGGCTTGGCCTTATCCAGATGATAAAGCTCATAGCTTTTATTAAAAATAGGGGTGCTGCGACTATTCTTATACTTGGCGGTCTGTGAACCAGCCTCCGAATCTTGCCAGATTCGACCAGAAAAGGCGACAACCTGACCCTTGTCATTGGTCAGGAAACATAATCCGGTTCTGAAAAGCATCGTAGACCAGATTATTCTCTGCCAGATTAAAAAGAGCCCGAGTTCATGATAGTAGACTCATCAAACTTACCAGCCATGCTCTTATGAAGGTAGTTGCCTTCATTGGGAGCCAGCCCTATTTGAAAATGCTTAATGACTTCATCCGTCAGCCCACGATTGTAGAGATAAGCGCGCGCTTCTTCTCCTATCTTGGTCGTCATCAGAACTGCATGGTAGAACTTCGCTGCCTCTGTATGAATATCGTAGAGCGCCTGATGCGGATGAGCCTGTCTCGGTCGATCTGCGCCAGCTCTCTCCATCCCTAAGGAAATGCCTGCTCTGTCTGCGACAATCTGAACAGCATCCATAAAGGATACGCCTCAGTAGTCCTCAATAAACTTGAAAACATCACCCGACTTGCCACAGCCAAAACAGTGATAGAACTGTTTGTCCTCTACAACGTTGAAGAGGGCGTCTTTTCGCCATGAAAGGGACAAAAGTCCCAAAAGTTTCTCCCAGCCTTGGTCAAGGCTACTGTTTCTCCTATGACATCGACGATATTGACACTATGTTCAGAAATCATTTCTTTATCAATAGACAATACCTCCAATTCATCACAGAATATCACTCTATATTTTATAATAATTTGACGCAAATGTAAAAACATTTGATAGGCAAATAACTTGAAATAATTAGCTTCTTTAAGCTATAATATAATCTCAAATATTAAATTATTTTTGAAAGGAAAAAGAAAATGTTAAGGATCTTAAAGAATTTTTACTACGCGGTAACGTGATTGACTTGGCAGTCAGGGTTATCATTGCGAATGCTTTCAGAGCAATCGTCAACTCATTGATTACTGACGTTATCACTCCTCTCTTCCTCAACCCAATTTTGAAGGCTGCACAATTGAGAGCAAATTTCTCAATTGAAAATGGAACGGGGTAACTTATGGTAACTTCTTGAGCGCCGTGATCAACTTCTTGGTGAGTCGGTACTGTTCTCTTCTTCATCGTGAAGTCTGCTGAAAAAGCACAAAGCCTTGCTAAAAAGAACGAAGAAGCTGCTGAAGAAGCACCAGCTGGACCAACAGAACTTGAAGTTCTGCAAGAAATCAAGAACTTGCTTGAAAAACAAAACTAATATCCAAACAGAGGCTGGGACAAAAAGTCCTAGCCTTTCCAGTGTCTTTGGATTGTCGAGCAAGACGCAGTGTGATTTGAGTGGACTCTATTGCGCTGATTTCATCAGCTTTTACATGCTACTCAACTGTGAGGAGGTGGGACGACGAAATCGAATTCTAACGAATTACCGATTGCTATCCACTCTCTGTTTTATTATACGCTTCCATTCAGAAGACAGCCAAATCGGCTGCTTTCTCATTCTATTGATTAGAATTTTTACGTTTACGAGCTGCTTCTGATTTGCGTTTGCGTTTTACAGAAGGTTTTTCATAAATTCACGTTTGCGTGTTTCTTGAAAGAGTACCCAGCTTTAGTAACCGCACGTTTGAAACGACGAAGAGCATCGTCAAGAGATTCATTCTTACGTACTACTGTTTTTGACATCACTCCCTTCAAGTCCAAAATCTATATAATGATACCATACATAGAAAGTCGTGTCAAGTATTTTTATGTCATTCGTATGTGTCTGAATTTTTGAGGTTTCAAAAATATTGCTAGCCGAAATACTTAACTATCAGGCTTTTATCAATTTTTGAAAAGTTACAAAAACCAACTGTCTCAAAAACAGTTGGTTTTATTTTCTAAAGGTCTTTCGTTTTTTTGGCTTCTTTCGAGAGGAAATATTCTTAATCTTTTCATAGCGTAAGAAACGTTGGATGAGAGCGCTGGTCGCTTACATCTGGTTTCAAAATCAACTACATAGTCCAACTTGATAAACTTATTGTCAACTGACTGAACAGAAGTCAACTCAAAGCTTTTTGCAGGATGTTTCAAAGAGTGCTTCAAAAAGAACTTCATAGTCTAACTCAGCAGGAATCTGAATTTGGACATAGCGCCTAGTTTGACTAACCGAACTAAAAGCTCATCTTTTTCAAAAACAGCCAAAAAGAAGGAAATGAGGGCGTGAAAAACTCCTAGAGCTAAGAAACCCATTCCTGTCGTGATCCCAATCGCTGTCGTCATGAGATGGTAAACGTTCTTTGGACCCTCCTGCGGCTGATCGGAAACAGAATCAAACTGAATGTTCCTGCTATAGCGACACTGGTTCCCCAGATTTTCCATTTACCAAGAAAATGATAATGGGAATAATGGCTGGCAAAAGAGACAGTGTGATGACAAACTCCTTGGTATAAATAGTTTGGTGCTTATAGACCTTGGCTAAAAGTATTCCCAAAATCAAGCCTGTCACGAGGGGAGGCTATTAGGGCTGGTGGGTTAACCTTGATTTCAGCCAGAAGAATAGATACTGTTAAATAGTTGTGTAATCATTGTTTCTCCTTAAACCTTGACGGCGAGGAACCAATTCTTTAGATTTTAGGTAGGCTTTGCCATATTTTGAGAAGGACTGATCTTCAAGGCCTATGTTGTTCAAAATTTCAAACATCACTGAGGATATTCCCTGGAACCTTGATTTCCATAATTACCATATCGTCCTCTAATAGAGGATAGCCGTGGCGTCCTGAGGTCAGGTCCCACATCATAATCACGGAAGCGGATATTGGAATCAACCGTCACACGAACTTTTTATCTTCTGATCCTTTCATCGAATAACGATCATAGCTAATTACCATTTTTCGGTTTTAAGCCTGCATAACGCTCCTGCAACAGCTCCACTTCTGTCTTGACCCGCTCATCAGAAATAGTCTGGTCTGCAAGTCCCTTCTCAATATAATTAACGACCGAAGTCAGATTTGAAACCAGTCGATACTTGAAGCCAACGTCCTCCGACTTTTCTTTATTTCAAAAAAATACCTGACTATCCTTTGTTGGCTCCGCTGCATAAGTCCGCATCCGTAGCTTTTTCGACCACCTCTTCTAGCAATCGAATCTTGGATCATTTGAAAATCATCATTATCAAAATAGACATTTGAAATAGTCGAAGTTGCGTAATCATCTGGAATAGAGAGTAAGCATGTATTTCAACTTCTAAGCGAGCCAAGGTCGCACGGTCTAAAAATGTACTTTGTTTCAACACGTTGGAAGTTCGTTTGGATTTGTTTTTGTTTCGTTTGTATTCTCCTTTTTATTCTACAAATGTGTTTTATATTTTAAAGAAAGAGCCCTTGCTCTACTACTCTCATACTTTCGGACAGTATTTTTCAAAACTTTATTCTACATTTTGTGGTTCGTGGTTTGTATTCTACACTTGTAGATTTTAAAAAGTCAAGAGGAAAAATTACTAAAAATTTAAAAAACTTGAATATCAACCTCAATTTATAAGTTGAAGACTAGATTCTACAAAAATAAAGATAAAATTCTACCAATCGCTGCTTCTATCAAAGAAACCTCAATTGGTAGAATCTTTTATCTAATCGTCATCGTCTTTGTCATCATCACGATCTTTATCCCTACTCTTTTGAGGAGCTAGTTTGAGCAGGAGGTTGACAAGTGCTGTACTGGTGCTTGCATTTGAATTTGTCACAGTATTGGTCATGAGGTCGGCGAGCTAACACTTCCCAGTCTGTCCTGCATTCCCATTCCCACTTCCACTATCAGCTGGGTCGTCTGTAGAGCGAAGATGGCGGAACTTCTTTTTCAACTGTTACTGTCTTTTCGACAATGGTATGCTGCTTGGATTGGACGACTTTTTCCAGTCTTGGCATGACAAGTATCTCATGGGCCGTCTGTCCCGTGTGAAAATAGAATCTTATAATTGCCTTTCTCCGTGAAATCTGCACACCCTTAGCGTCCTTTTCAGCTAAAAGTTCTTTCAAAACTGCTTCTAAGGCCTGACGCTGACTAAGTCCTTCCGCTTTCTTCGACTCTAAGACAAGTTTACTATCTTGTGCGACTGGATTTTTCTAAGGCAAAGACCGAGCTAGTTAAGAGCAAAAGTAGAGGAACTGCCACTACAAAAGAAGCAGACAGAAACTTTTTCGGCAGGCGGCTGTCCATGATACCAATAATCCGCCGCTCAAGATTAAACTTATCCGAGTAAAAACAAGTCGTCAAAGCAATTGGAGTCTTCTTACTACGATCGATCATTGTCAGAATGGTTTCACCATAAAAAGTCCGATAAGCTGTATCTTTTCTGCTCAGAACATCGTAATCACAGTACATTTCTCCTACTTCCTGAGTTTCCCGACAAGCAAAACGAACCACTGGATTAAACCAATGCAGGCTCTTAGCGAGAATCGCGAAAAGATTAATCAGGACATCATAGTGCTGATAGTGAGTCAGCTCATGCTGGAAAATCAGCTGCAGCTCCTCCTCCGTGTAGTCCAGCTCCGGCAACACAATTAAAATATCCCTGAATCCCAGCAACATTGGACTCTGTGTCATAGGATAGTGGAGCAGACAGAATCTTGCTTTTTAACGCCCATCTTTTCTTTGATCAAATGCAACTGGAACAAAGTCTCTTCGTCCTCAACCTCTGTCCCCCAACGTTGCAACATCTTTTTGAAACGGATATAAGAATAGGCATATTTCCCTAGGTTAAATGCACAACCAAGCAGCTAGATGACAAAGAATATTTCAAACCAAGGTAGACCTAGAAAAAGCCTCCCAGAGATTTGCCTGACTAGCTTTCTCAGCTACTTGAAACAGCTTCTCCTCCCACTTGTCTGGCTAGCTCTAACAGTTGTCTGAATAGTCGCTCCAGTATTCAGCTGAATCAAACCAAGAACCAAACTGAGGACGGAATAGGGAATAAAAAGCTCAGCAAGATTAAAATCCAAATAAAATACTTGACCTTGACTGAAATTTTTGGTCTTGAGGGCTGCAAAGAGCAAGCTCGAGCAGAACCAAAATCGACGTTGATAGACTGGTTAAGAGGAAAGACAAAAGGAACTGTTTTCATGGATACTGCCTCATCTTACTCTTTCTGATTCAGTAAATTGCGTAGCTCATCCAGTTCATTTTTCTGAAAAAGAATTGGACGAAAAGAGGGTCTTGACTAAAGCCTCCCATGGAATGTCCGCTATAGCGCTTCAAAAAGTCTGATGTCTCTACTTCTAAGTATTCCTCTTCCGAAATTAAGGCCGTATACTGCCTCTCACGCCCCTTTCGAGACACTTTTTAGAAAACCCTTTTCCGTCAAGCGAGCTAAGACTGTCAACAAAGTTTGAGGCTTCCAATGGTTATCTTCACCCAGCTTTTCCATGATTTGGGCAGGGGTCGTTGGATTTGGTAGGTGTCAAATAATCTTTAAGATAAGCAAATTCACCATCTGGTAAACGTTTAATTGAATGATTCATTATATTTCCATACTTTCTAAAGTCTTCTTCTAATTTTATTCTACACATGTCTAATAAAAAGTCAATCATTATGTAGAGCTGAAATCGCTATTTCCGCTCCTTTTTAGAAAAATAAACTCAGCAGAGTCAACATTGCCAAACCACCCTGCTTGAACAGGATTTTTGGGTCACTGGTAACTGCACCGTAGCCGCTACCAAGATGATATAAACCATAAAAATTCCCAGCCAAAGTGGATTAGGCTGCACAAAAGGTCCTAATTAAAACCAAAATGCCCAGCAAACCATTATAAACTCCTGGTTTTTGAAAAAGGGTATTGACCGACTTTTGCTCCAACTCCTCTTGAGACATACCAAAGACCCGTGCTGTCGCAGCTGAAGTCGTTGCGATGGTCTCTAAAGTACATAATATAAAAATTCCAGAGCAGCTAAACTTGCCAAAATCAGTGTGAAAATATACATTTTCTTCTCCTTATAGAAATTTATGACGGATCCAAGTATAACATAGAGCATGAAAAAGCGCTAAAATTTGGTTTCCAATAAAAATGCTTTATGACACTTTTTTAAAAATAGGCGTAGCGAAATGAGCATTTTTCCGACTAGATGTGATACAATCTTTTTGAAAAATGGAGTAAAGTATGTTAACCTATGATTTAATTGTCATCGGCTTTGGTAAGGCCGGTAAAACGATTGGCTGCTAAAATGGCGGCTCAGGAGTTGCTGATTGGGCGAAGCAGGCTATGTACGGAGGAACCTGTATCAATATCGCACTGCATCCCAGCAAAAACCCTGCTTGTCGCAGCTGAAAAAGGCACTGGATTTCGACCAAGTCATGGCTGAAAAAGAACGCTGTAACCAGCCGTCTCAACAGGGAAGAACTACGCAGCAATCAGTGGTGCTGGTGTTGACATCATCGATGCGGAAGCTCATTTCCTTTCAAACAAAGTCATCAATCACAGCTGGCGATGAGAAAGAGCAACTGACTGCTGAAACTATTGTCATCAATACCGGTGCCGTTTCCAATGTCCTGCCAATTCCGGGACTGACTGAAACCGAGCATGTCTATGACTCAACTGGCATTCAAAATCTGAAGGAACTTCTAAACGTTTAGGAGTTCTGGGCGGCAGTAACATCGGCCTAGAGTTTGCTGGGCTCTACAACAAATTGGGCAGTCAAGTAACTGTACTGGATGCTGCACCTGTCTTTCTCCCTCAGTAGAGCCTATCTATCGCTGCTCTGGCTAAGCAATACATGGAAAGACGAATCAACTCCTGCAAAAATGTACCAAACCAAGCAAATTAAAAATGATGGTGACGAAGTTGTGGTTGTGACAGAGGATGGAGAATTCCGCTTTGATGCCCTGCTCTATGCTACTGGCCGCAAGCCGAATGTTTGAGCCACTTCAGTTGGAAAAATACCGACATTGAGCTGACAGAGCGCGGAGCTATCAAAGGTTGATAAACGCTTGGAAACAACTGTACCGGTGTATTTGCAGCGGGCGATGTCAATGGCGGTCTGCGGTTTACTTATATCACTGGATGACTTCCGTATCCTTTATAGCTATCTAGCTGGCGATGGCAGCTACACGCTGGAAGACCGTAAAAACGTCCCTACCAGCATGTTCATCACACCGCCTTTGGCTCAAATCGGATTGACTGAAAAGGAAGCCCAGAGCAAGGCCTGCCGATTGCAGTTAAAGGAGATTCCAGTCGCAGCAATGCCTCGTGGACATGTCATGCTGACTTACGCGGTGCGCTTCAAGGCCGTTGTCAACACTGAAACCAGGAAATCGTCGGAGCAACAATCTTCTCAGCAGGGGCTCAGGAAATTATCAATATCCTGACTGCTAGCCATGGATAATAAGATTCCTTTCACCTACTTGAGCAAAGCAAATCTTCACTCATCCAACTCTGTCTGAAAACCTCAATGATTTGTTGCTATCTAATGTTAAGCCCCTAATAGGGAGCTTTTACAATCCTACAAAATTTAACTACATTTCAACCTATTTTTGTGATACAATAATCCTAGTTTATTTTAAAAAGATTGAGAAAAGTATGTCTGAACTGTATGATATTACGATTGTCGGAGGCGGTCCAGTTGGCTTATTCGCGCTTTTTACGCCCACTTACGCCAAGCCAAGGTGAAAATCATTGATTCCCTACCTCAGCTGGGTGGTCAGCCGGCCATTCTCTATCCGAGAAGAAGATTCTGGATGTGCGGGCTTTACTAATTTGACTGGCGAAGATTGACTCAGCGTCTGATTGAGCAGCTGGAGACTTTCCAGACCGACATTTGCCTACATGAAACAGTGCTGGATATCGTTAAATCTGATGATGGCTTCACCATCCACGACTTCTAAGCTCAACATCAGACCAAAACCATTATCATCGCCATGGGGCGGCGCCTTCAAACCGAGGGCCTTTGGAGCTGAGACGATGCTGAAGCCTACAGCAACCTCCACTATCACGTTTCAAACATCAGCCAATACGCTGGCAAAAGGTTGTTGTTCTGGGTGGCGGTGACTCGGCTGTTGACTGGGCGCTAGCTTTTGATCGCAGAAACCAGCCTGGTTCATCGTCGGGATAATTTCCGTGCTTTAGAGCATAGCGTGGAAGAACTCAAGGCTTCTAGTGTTGAGATTAAAACACCATTTGTACCTAGTCGATTGGTCGGCGAAAACGGCAAGATTACCCACTTGGAAATCAGCCAGAAGTCAAGGGAGAGGAAAGTCAGCTGATTCCATTAGAGCCATCTCTTTGTCAACTACGGTTTTTAAGTCCTCTGTCGGCAATCTCAAAGATTGGGGCTTGGAGCTCAATCGTCACAAGATTTTTGGTCAACAGCAAACGAAACTTCTATACGGTATTTATGCTGCTGGTGATTGCTGTTCCTATGAAGGAAGATTGATTTAATTGCAACAGGGTCTGGGCGAAGCTCTACCGCTGTCAACAATGCCATTAATCATATCTATCCCGACCAGAAGGTCCAACCCAAACATTCTACAAAGCCTATAAAAACAGCTGCCGAGCTCAAAGCTCAGCAGCTTTTATGATTCATCTGCGATTTTATTGATTTTTCTCAAGCGATGATTGACACCGCTCTTAGTCAGAGGCCGACTCAGACTATCAGCTCAGCTGTTGGATCGAATAGTCCGGATGCTGAATACGAGTTGAGCAACCTCCTGCAGGTCTACAGGTAAACTCTCAATGCCGATATTATCGCTGATTTTGGCAATATTATTGATGGTTTTCATACTGGCTGTGACCGTGCGAGCAATGTTCGCTGTCTCCGCATTAATAGCGCGATTGAGGTCATTGCGCGCTTCCCGCATGAGCTTAAGAGACTCAAACTCAGCCATGGCTTCCATAGCCCCAATGACAATGAGAAAATCCATAATATCCTCAGCCCGCTGCAGATGGGTGACAGCTCCCTTCTTGCGCTCAATGGTCTTGGCATCCAGCAGAAAACGTCGCATCAAGGCAGCTAAATCCTCAGCATGATCCAGATAAACGGACAAATTTCCAGCTGGTATTTGCCTGAGTCTGGCTCCGCATGCTGCCATTTGAGAGAAAGGCTCCCCTCAGATAAGAGCGACTGGCTTCGTCATCTCGACAGAATAGCCTTGTCAATCCCTGCCTCGATACCAAAAAGGAGTCAGCCAAGTGCAGATCAGAAAGGATTTCTTCAACTTTCTGATCCAGAAATACTAGTATAAACGCGATTCTTGCGCAGATTAGTCTTCTGATGGTGGCGAATTTCTGACTTGACCTGATAAAGCTCCAACAACAGCTCATAGAGATGGCGGGCAATCTTAGCATTTTCTGTTGAAATGGATAAGGTAAGGCCAGACGAAGAAATTCCCAAGCTACCAGCCATCTTGATGATGGCAGCCAACTCGTTTTTGTCTTTTACAGATAAGCTTAAAAGCTCTTCTTTTACCTTCACTGTAAAAGCTCATTTGCGCACCTGTATAATCTGCATCAATTCATCAACAAGTAACTCTCCGTCATGGAAAGCTCCACCATTTTCCAATCGAAGGAAATTCGATGAAATGACACGCGGAACTTGCTCTTGCAACCCCTCGAAAAATTATGCTCAACCTGAGACCAGATATTCATCAAATTTATTGCTGTTCATATACTCACGCGGAACTGGCTCGATATTGACCAAGACAGTATCGATGAACTTTTTGCCCAGATGACGATGCAGTACTTGAACGTGGTCGCTATCTGAAAAGTGCTCGGTTTCGCCGCGCTGGGTCATAATGTTGCAAACATAGGCTACTTCTGCCTTAGTATCTAAAATAGCTTGCCCGATTTCTTCGATTACGAGGTTTGGCAAGATGGAGGTAAAGAGAAGACCCGGTCCCAGCACCACCATATCGCTATCCAAAATGCTCTGGACCACCTTTCTACTAGCAACAGGCTTTTCATCATCATAGGTATTGGTCACATAGACCCGCTCAATCATACCAGCCTTACTAGCTAGATTGCTCTCACCGACAACTTCCGTTCCATCCGTAAACACAGCATGCAGAGTCAGCGGAGTATCGCTCGAAGGATAGATTTTACCTGTCGTATGGAAAAACTTAGTAAGAAGCTGCATGGCATTATAGGTCGAACCCTGCATTTTCGAAAATGCCTGCAATAATAAGATTCCCCGAGAGGATGACCTGCTAGAACACCGTCTCCTTTGGCAAAAGCGATACTGGAAGACCTTCTCATAAAACTTTGGCATGTCGGACATGGCCACAAAACATTTCGCAAGTCACCCGGCGGCGTCAGCTGCTGGATGTTTTTACGCAGCTCACCAGAACTACCGCCATCATCTGCAACTGTGACAATGGCTGTGATCTCACATCCTTTTTCCGTAGGCTGTTTAAAAATAACTGAAATTCCTGTACCGCCGCCGATAACTGTAATTCTCGGTTTTTCTCATGAGCGGTTCACCGTTTCCTTCCGACGATTTTTGTCGCGATGACTGGCGATTGACTGTCAATTTTTCGCTAAATCATCCGCCAAACGCTGTGCAAAAAGCCACACTGCGGTGTTGTCCACCTGTACAGCCAACTGCGATAGTCAGTACAGATTTTTCCTTCCTTTTGATATCTGGCAAAATCGGCTCAATCAGGCCCAGCAAATGCTGGTAAAAACTCTTCTGACTCCGCATGGTTCATGACATAGTCAAAGACATCCTTGTCAAGCCTGTCTGGTTACGCAGCTCAGGTTTATAGTAGGGATTAGGCAGGAAACGCACATCAAAAAACCAAGTCTGAATCCAGAGGCAAACCGTATTTGAAACCAAAACTCATAACCTCAATACGGAAACTGTGCAGATCAGCCCGGTTTGAAAAATTGTTCAGAGATGGTCTTTCTGAGCTCCCGTGGTGTCAGTTCCGTCGTATCTACAACATTTTTGGCTGAGATTTTTCAGAGGGGCTAAGAGTTCACGCTCAGTTTGATTCCATCTAAAATTCGCCCGTCAGCTGCCAAAGGGTGACTGCGTCTAGTTTCATATAGCGAGCCACCAACTCCTTGTCGGCCGCATCCAAAAATAAAATTTTTAAAATCAATTTCCGTGCTTCTTTCAAGCTCATCCAGAATATCCTGAATCTCCAAAAGAAGGAGCGACTCCTCATATCAACAACCAGAGCCAACTTATCATTGTCCTTTGTCCCTTCGACCAACTGCAAAAACTTTGGTACTAAGGTCGGCGGCATATTATCAATGGTAAAATATCCCAAATCCTCAAAAAGACTGGATGGCGACAGTCTTTCCGGCACCGCTCATTCCTGTCAGCAATCACTAATTGAATCTTGTGTTCAGCCATTCTTTCTCCCTTCATCTAACATTTTATTTCTAAAAAGGACGGGAAACTTCTCCCGGTCCCAATCATTATTCTACAATCTCAGCAATGACTTCGATTTCGATTTTTACATCACGAGGGCAAGCGAGCCACTTACTGCCGAACGAGCTGGAAACTCGCTCTTAAAGGCCGTTTTGTAGACCTCATTAAATGGCACAAAATCATTGATGTCGCTTAGGAAGCAGGTTGCCTTGACCACATGTTCAAAAATCTGTACCAGCTGCTTCTAAAATGGCTCCTACATTTTAAAACTTGCTGGGTCTGCTCTTCAATCGTTGCACCTACAATTTCTCCTGTCTCTGGTGACAAAGGAATCTGACCACTTGCAAATAAAAAGGTTGCCAACGATTTTTCCTTGGACGTATGGTCCGATTGCTGCTGGTGCTTTATCTGTTTGTACTATTTTTGCCATTGTATTCTCCTCATTTCTTTTATCTTACTTATTATATCATAAAGTCAAAAGACTGACTATTCTTGTCCCCTCATTGACTTTTGGGAAATTTTTCTTTATGATAGTAATGCATAATTCAAAACACTTGTTTTTGGACTGGTTCGCAACTTCCCAGTATAAAAACTAAGTACCCTTATATTCTAAAGTAATGTAATTGCGCATAGTTTTTCTGGTGTCCTGCCGCTTCAGCAGAACTAACTGAGAGGTTGAGACGGAGGTTTCAGCCTTATTTTATTTCTCAAAAGGAGGACCTATGAAAAGAAAAAGTTATTATTGATCTGCGACCTAGCATAGACGACAGCCTAGCCCTGCTCTATGCCCTACAACACCCTGACTTAGAGGTCGTTGCTTTGACCATAGTTGCTGGAAATGTCCCAGTGGAACTTGGTCTTGAAAATGCCTTTAAAATCCTAGAAAGGCTGAATAGGCTAGATATTCCAGTCTGTGTAGGAGCCGACAAACCCTCTTTGGTTCGTGACTTCGTCTCCGCTCAGGACACACACGGCATGGATGGATTGGGGAAAGCGGGATAACAAGAAGCAGTTCCACCCAAGCCCAGCCACAAGCAGCTTATGATTTTCTAGCTGACTATTTCCAGAAAAATAGTGATACTTCCATCATTGCACTAGGACCTTTGACCAATATTGCCTTGTCTCTTAGGAAAAATCCTACACTTGGGCAACATCTAGACCGATTTGTCAGTATGGGCGGCAATTACAAATCGCACGGCAACTGTTCGCCCGTAGCTGAGTACAACTACTGGTGCGATCCGCATGCAGCCCAGAAACCTACGAAAAACTTGGAAAGAAGATCGAAATGGTCCGGTCTAGATGTCACGCGAAAGATTGTCTTGACGCCTCAATCTCTTGGAATATATGCGTTTTATCAATCCTGAAGTCGCTGATTTTTGTCGGAAAAATCACGCGTTTTTACTGGGATTTTTCATTGGGAGTATGAACATATCATCGGCTGTGTCATAAATGACCCATTGGCCGTTGCCCATTTTCCTACATGAGGACCTTTGTCAAGGTTTTTGATTCCTTCGTCGATCTCGCAACGAAAGGCATTGCCATGGGACAAACGCTGGTTGATGCCTATCATTTTTATGGTAAGGAAGCCAATGCCAAGGTACTGACCCAAGTAGACACCCACCTCTTCTTTCAGGATTTTCTCTCCGTGATACTCAACACTTCAAAGGAGATCATCTGCCAAGATCTAGAAACTTTAAATTTAGGATAAAATTATGACGACACCATTTACCATTACATTTACAGCAATCTGCATCGCTCTAAACTATGTCGGTGCCAACATCGCACTGTTTCTAAAAACTTCCTGTTTATTTGGATACTTTTGGAACGATACTGGCCAGCCTCATTTTAGGACCTATTTTTCGGAGTAGGAACTGCGATTGCCAGTGCTCTTATTAGCGCCTTTACAACAGACATTTCTGCTATTTATTTCTCCAGTAGCCATTCTTTTTGGCTCTGCTTGTCTCAGTCTTTTTCACTGCTGATTCAAAAACCAAGACTAAATCTTCTCTGGAAAACAGTTCTGAGTCTCTCTGCCAGCAACTGCTTTGGCCTCTCTGATTACTGTGATAGTCTTCAAAGGGATCACTCCGAGCGGTTCCAGTATTATCGTACAAAGGTTTACATGGCTTGAGGCTTAGATTTGGTCACCAGCACCATCATCGTCCAGCGCTGACCGACTATGCTGACCGCCCTCATCGTTATTGGGGTCAGCCTTGTCTTCATCCCACAACTCAAAAAGTCATCCCAAGAATCTTTGCAAAATCCAGCAATGCATGAATCAAAAGAACTACTCAGAAAAACATGATTTCGAGTAGTTCTTTTTAGTTTAACTATTGTCTATTATAGGTCTTTAAGGTCAAGTTTAAAAAAGGAATAGGAAGACTCTTCTTGAGTCCAATCCTACTCCAAAGCTACATTTGAGATTAGTTGCGTCCTTTGAGAACAGCCTCAATGATAGCCATTCTGACAAAGACGCCATTTGTCATTTGTTCTACAATCCGAGATTTTGGAGCTTCAACCAAATGGTCTGCAATTTTCTACATCGCGATTGACAGGCGCTGGGTGCATCAGGATAGCGGTATCCTTCATACGATCATAGCGCTCTTGCGTCAAACCATGAAGTTTATGATAATTTTCCTTAGAGAAAATAGAGTTGTAGTCATGGCGCTCATGCTGCACACGAAGGAACATCATCACGTCCACTTGGTCAATCACTTCATCAATGGTTACGAACTTACCATAGTCAGCAAACTCCGCACTTCTCCACTCATCTGGACCAGCAAAGAAGAGCTCGGCACCAAGACGTTTCAAAGATTTGCATATTAGACTTGGCTACACGAGTGATCAAGGTCACCAGCGATAGCTACTTTCAAACCATCAAAAATGACCCGAATTCTTGGTAAATTGTCATCAAGTCAAGCAAAACTTTGCCTCGGATGCTGACCAGAACCATCACCACCATTTACGATAGAAGTTGTAATTGTTGGACTTTCGATCAATTCTTTATAGTAATCCACCTCAGGGTGACGGATGACACGAGACATCTACACCGAGAGCTGACATAGTCAAAATCGTGTCGTACAAGGTTTCTCCCTTGTTGACTGAGCTTGTCTTGACGTCAAAGTCAAGCAGGTCGCATCCAAGTTTTAATTCTGCTACTTCAAAAGCCTTGTGAGTCCGAGTTGAAGATTCAGAAGAGGTTTGCAACGATATGCTGCTCATCATAATGAACCTTTGCGCCGTTTTTAAATTCGATCCCACGCTTGATCAAAAGCCATTACTTCTTCGTTCGTAAGGTGTTCCATAGATACAAGATTTTTTAAGTGCGATTTGATTTGATGACATGATGTTATACTCCTTTTTATTAAAAACTTTGGACAAATGTAGCAATCTCGTCAGCCTAATTTTTAGGTTCTGGCAGGATGAGGTGAGGGCAATTCCCAGAACAGTTGACAAGGCAACTCCTGAAACTTGCAGACCTGATAGTTGCAGGGGTCAGACCACCGATACCAGATACCAGAACGACACTGGCAATCAGCAGGTTCTTTTTGTTGTCAAATTGGTTTGCGCTTCAATCAGAATTTTCAAACCGCTGGAAGCAATTACTCCGAAGAGGGCGATGGAAATGCCTCCCAAAACTGGACTTGGAATTGATTGAGCAAGGCGGATACTTTTCAACAAAACTCATGACAATCGCCAATACAGCAGCACCAGCAATCACATAAACACTGTAGATTTTATTGAGCGCCATAACCCCGATATTTTTCACCGTAGCTGGTCACTGGCGGAGCACCAAAGATACCCGCGATAACCTGAGCCAGACCATCTCCAGCTAAAAGTCTTATCCAAACCAGGCTCTTTAAAGAAATCTTTGCCTGTCAAGCTATTCAGAACCATTACAGCCCAAAGTGCTCTGTCATCGTTACAAAGGCGATCGGTGCCATTGTTAGAATTGCACTTGGATACAATTTAAAATCATAATCTATAAACGGAAGATTCATCGGCGGAACGTGGAACCAAGAAGCTTTTTGTCACGTTGGCAAAAGAGATAATCTCCTGACCTGTCACCGCTCCGACAATCAGAGCAAAGATATAGCCAACAATCAAACCCAGCAGAACTGGAATAATACCAACGATTTTTCTTACCGTAGATGTTAAATAGAATGAGCACAGAGGAGGTTACCATCCCGATAGCAAAGTAGGTGATATCGTAAACCTTCTGATCTCCAACGGTCTTATACATCACATCGCCAACGGCTGTACCCGCTAGACTCAGACCAATCACCATGATGATCGGCCCCACCACTACTGGCGGCAAAATCTTATCAATCCAAGCGTTTCCCTGCGAATTTCACGATGAGGGCTACGATGAAGTAGACCAAACCACCCGTGATAGCACCTTGCGCAACCGCAGCAATCCCATCTGTCTTCATTAGGATTTGCATGGCAGCGATATAAGCAAAGCTGGAGCCCATATAAGCAGGGATTTTGTACTTTGTCACTGTCAAGTGGGCCAGCGTTCTAGACCACTGAAAACAGAGCTACCGCTGAGGTCAATTCACCAGAATCGGAACCAACACTGTTGCCCCAAACATGGCGAATAAATGCTGGAATGAAAGTCCTAAGAGTAAGCCAGGCTTTGGCATATCATGGACATCGTATTTAACTTCATGACTCATCTTGTCTCCTCCTCTACAATCAGAACTCGGTCCTGACCATCTTTTTCCAGTCATTTCAACAATAATCTCTTCAAGGTGGCTCGTTGGAATATTTTTGCCAACATAGTCTGCGAATCGACACTCACGGTGTCCGCGGTCCACTAGAACAGCGAGACTGACACGTGATGGTCGCCCATTGCTGACAAGATTATCAATGGCTGCGCGGATAGTCCGGCCTGTATAGAGCACATCGTCAACGATAATCACTTCGCGATCAGTAATGTCAACTGGAATCACTGTCGTGTCTTCCTTGACCTTGATATCGTCTCGGAAGGGCTTTGTATCCACTTCGCAAACTGGAATTTCTATTTTTCTCTAGCTGAGCCAGTCGTTGCTGGATCCGCTTAGCAATGAAAAACCCTCTGGTCTTAATGCCTGCCAAAACGATTTGGCTTAAATCCTTGTTGCGCTCGATGATTTCATAGGTGATCCGCGTGATGGCACGATTCATGGTGATATCATCGACAACTTCCTTTGTCTTCATCTAAACCTCCTAAAAACATTAAAAAAGCCTCCTTTTGCAAGGAGACCTCAGAAAATAGAGACAGGTTGAAACAAGACGCACTTGTCACACTCCACCTATCATTTTTAACTTTGCTCCTTGCCTATCTCTCTGGATAGAATTAAAGGACTATTTAATTGTTTATAACTATACCACAATTTCAATTCCATTTCAAGATGAACTTTTTCACGATAAATTGCTAATCCATTTCAACAAAAATACAGAGAACATCTGTTTTCTATTCCTATTATAAGAATCTCAAGCTTTTCTTCTTTGAAAATGAGATAGATTTGATTCCGTAAAAATATAACCGAAGACTAGATAGGCCACAAAGATAATCAAGCACATCTTGATAACATAAGGCCAACCGTGCTTATAGACATTTAGGAAAAAGTAAGGAAAGGGTTTATCCTTGGCATTCGGAATATCAATTTTCAAGAAAAAGCCGTTAATAAGGGCAAAAAAATCATGTAAATCAGCGGAACACTCGTCCAAGAAATGGGATCAAACCAACGATACTGCCGAATTTTATCAAATACAAGAGTATCAAAGAAAAACATGAGGGGAACAATATAATGGCAAAGGAAATTTTCCAGCCGATAAAAATCTGTCGCAATCGGAGCTAGGAGCAGTGATAGACCACGCAGGTAATCATGATACACATGGTCACGCCGCCCTTCACACGCAACAGCTTGAACTCTCCCAGTTATTGTCCGTCCACATTCTAAAAAATGAGATAAGCGGTAAATAACAGAACTAGAAGATTAGACAAGACCGTGTAGTACATTAGCATTCCCACGCCAAGTTTAGCAATTTCCAGATAGACCCCCACAAAAGCCAAAACAAGAAGAAGAAGGCGATAAGCAAGAATTACTTTTTTATTCATAGCGCTTCTCAGATTTTCTTGACAAATTCTGACTTGAGCTTCATAGCACCAAATCCGTCAATCTTACAGTCAATATTGTGGTCGCCTTCAACGATGCGGATATTTTTCACGCGCGTTCTGTTTGAGATCCTTAGGAGCACCCTTGACTCTTTTAAGTCCTTGATTAAGGTAACTGTATCCCCATCGGCCAACTGGTTTCCATTCGCATCAATGGCTACTGGACCAGCTTCTCCTGCTGCAACTTCTGCAGGATCCCATTCATAGGCACATTCTGGACAAACCAAGAGGACACCATCTTCATAAACGTATTCTGAGTTACATTTTTGGGCAATTTGGCAAATTATTCATTAATTCATTTCTCCTTATAAGTGGACAGACATTCAGATAAGAACCGAATGACAGCCATATTTTTACTGTCTTATTATACGATATTTTTATCTTATTTGACAAATGGGCAAAGAAAAATCACTTGTTTTTCAAAAATCTTTCTTGACTTTTATGTCAAAACAATGTACTATTCTAGTGTATATACAGAAGTTAAAAGGAGTTTATTATGAAACCAACATCCAAAAATCAGTTTATGACACTGACCGCTTTTCTTTGACTGCCCTAGCCATTGTTATTCCGCTGGTTATGCCGATTAAGATTGTCATTCCGCCTGCTTCCTTCACTTTAGCCAGCCACGTTGCAATCTTTTCTACCATGTTCATCTCACCACTCATGACAGTGATTGTCGTCCTCGGCTCTACCATCGGGTTTTTCATGTCCGGCCTTCCTTTCATCATCACCCTGAGAGCTCTGTCTCACCTGCTCTTCGGTACTATAGGAGCTCTTTATCTGCAAAAGCATCCCGAAACACTGGACAGTCAGAAAAGACTTGGATCTTTTAATTTTGTGCTTGCTCCTGATTCATGCCTTTGGTGAGGTAGTGGTCTGCATTCTCTTTTTATACGACAACAGCCTATCCGGCGAATGCCTTCTATATCCTCTTCGGTTTAGTTGGATTTGGAACAATCATTCACAGCATGGTGGACTTTGTCATCGCCAAATTTGTCTATCAGGCTCTGAAAAAGATTCGCTAAACCTTGAATCTTCTAGAGATTTGATTTACAATGAAGATATGACAAAAACGAAGAAATGATGTATTAGAGCTTTTTAAAGAAGCTCGGCAACCTTTAAACGGACAATTTTTGGCGGAACAATTTCATGTCACTCGCCAGATTATCGTTCAGATATTGCTCTGCTGCGGGCCGATGGTGCTCCTATTATCAGTACCAATAGGGGCTATCTCTATAAAGAAAGCAATGAACCCGCTCATTTTCATAGGCTCTTTAAACTCAAACACAAGGCGGACGATATCGAAGCCGAACTTTAGCCATCGTTGATAATGGCGGACGGGTGCAAAAATATCATGATTGAGCATCCTGTCTATGGGGAAATCCAGACCTATTTGAAATTGACCTGCCGTCGCGATGTGCAGCAATTTTTAGAGCAAAGTCTCAGAGAGCGATTTTTCAGTACCTTATCCGAGCTAACAAATGAGTTCACTACCATCTAATCGAAGCGGACTCTCAGCAGGACTTAGACTATATAGAGGAAGCCTTAGCTACACTGGGCTTTCTGCAAGAATAAGCACGAGGCAAATATTCTAGATTGAGCCAGTTTTGAAGGAAATTCAAGGCTGGTTTTTATATTTTGAATGAACAAGAAATTTTGCCAGCTTCCTAGAAATAAGGTAAAATAAGAGAAAGAAATCTGTGGGGGACAGAATGGCAGCAAAAACAAAATACCAAGTCATCATGGATAAAAATTATTAGGGACATTGAAAAAGGAAGACTTACTACGGGGCAAAAGATTCCCTCCGTCCGCAAGCTGGCAGACCGCTACCGTTGCAGCAAGGATATCTGCCCAGAAGGCTCTGATTGAGCTTCGTTATCAGAAGTACATCTATGCTGTACCTAAGAGTGGCTACTATGTCTTGGAAAATGACCAAAACAAAAAGGAAGATATTGAGCTGGCTGTGACAGACGACCGCCATCAAGCCTATGAAGACTTTCCGCCTTTGTGTCATATGAAACGCTGATCGGTCGAGAAAAACTATCTTTTTAACTACTACTCCCAGCAAGAAGGACTGGAGGAGCTGCGACAGTCAGTCCAGCGCTTACTCTTGGACTCCGTAGTCTACACTTCTGCAGATAATCTGATTCTGACTTCCGGTACCCAACAAGCCCTCTACATTCTCTCTCAGATTGACTTCCTAATAGCAAAGAGACCATTCTGGTTGAGCAGCCTACCTACCATAGAATCAACGACTTACTGCTAAATCAAAACTGCCTTATGAGACTATTGAGCGTAAGCCGTCTGGGATTGACCTGAAAGAGTTAGAAAGGATTTTTCAAACAGGGCAACCAAGTTTTTTCTATACGATTCCCCGTTTCCACTATCCACTAGGACATTCCTACAGCCGTCAGGAAAAGGAAGAAATCCTTGCCCTTGCTGAGCGTTATGATGTCTATATCGTTGAAGACGACTATCTGGCCGACTTTGATAGTAAGCGAGAACTGCCGTTTTACTATCTAGATGACAGCCAGCATGTTCTCTATATCAAGTCTTTTTCTACCAGTCTCTTTCCCGCCCTGCGCATTACAGCCTTGGCTCTGCCACCTCAGATTCGAGAGACCTTTCTGTCCTATAAAAAAGCGGTTGACTACGACAGCAACCTCATCATGTAAAAAGCTCTCTCCCTCTACATTGACAATCTGATGTTTGAAAAGAATCGTCTGACATTATTGAACCAACTGGAAGTTGAAAAGAATAAGGCACAATTCCTCTTGGACGACCTTCATTTCCCTCTACCCCACCAGTTGACAACCGATGGTGTGATTTTTGACCTCCAATCCCTCTCATCAGTCAGCTCCTCAAACATAGCAAGCTGCCGCTGGACTTTTTGAAAGTAGCTACGATCCCAAGCCTGTCCCTACTACTATGCTAAGCTACGGTTTGATGATTTGAAAGAAAATCTGGAAAAATTGAAAGACTATCTAAAAAAGTTGTAGGCTTATTGTCCCTACAACTTTTTAGAATTTCTCTACTTTATCAGGTATTCATCATCCCAGCCTGCAGGCGATACATTTTCTTATAGGTCCCATTTTGTGCTAGAAGCTCTTCGTGGCTACAGACTCAATAATGCACCCTTTATCTAAAACGTAGATGCAATTGGCATCCTGAATCGTGGACAGCCGATGGGCGATGGCAATAGTGGTTCGACCCTGCCGCATTTTCCGGAGAGAATGCTGGATCAGCTCCTCAGTTTCCGAATCGATATTGGCAGTGGCTTCATCCAAAATCAAGATTTTAGGCTTGGTTGCGATGGTTCTGACAAAAGCGCCAAAAAGCTGTCGCTGGCCACTAGAGAAGGTGGAGCCGCGCTCGGTAACTGGACCATCATAGCCCTGAGCTAGCTGGCTGATAAAGTCATGGGCATCAACAAACCCGAGCTGCTTCTTCGACCTCTGCTTCGTGACAGACTCTCCTGATACATGCGGATATTAGAGACAATGGTGCCGTGGTAGAGAAAGGGATCCTGCAAGACAAGACCAATATTCCGTCGTAACTCTGCTTGACTGTAGTCTCTGATGTCTCTGCCATCAATAAGAATCTTACCTTTTTCAAATTCATAAAAGCGCAGGAAAAGGTTGATAATGGAGGATTTGCCCGAACCCGTTGATCCGACAAAGGCAATCGTCTCACCTTGCTTGACGCTAAAGGAAATATCCTGAATTTCTCTTCCGTCATAAGAAAAAGCTCACATGCTGAAAAGTCAATATTGCCTGCCTGAATCTCAGGTCCTTCTTCTGCTTGCTCCAGGCTCAAAGTCTCGACGATCCATCAGTTCAAAAACGCGCTCCGCAGCCACCATGGATGTCTGAAGAACAGAATAATTTTGCATGACATCAATCAAGGGATTGAAAAAGCTGGTTGACATACTGGATAAAAGGCATACATGACACCCGCAGTCACTCCAGCTACTTGCCAGCTCAAGCCGAAATAAGTCAGAATAAGAGCATACGCCAAGATTTTCAGCAAGGACATAGCAGGGCGCAGAAAGAGGCTGTTCACATTCGAGATAGCGATTGCTAAAGTCCAGATGTTCCGCATTGATTGCTCAAATTCTTCTAACAAACCGTTTTTCCTGACCAAAAGCTTGGATGATCCGCATCCCTTCAATGCTCCTCAGAAAGTTTGACGTTGAGGTCGCTTTTAGTTTAGCTCGGACTTGCTTGAGCGTTGATTGGACAGCCGCTGATACAGCACAATCGAGCCAAGCATGATAGGGCAAAAAGAGGACAATCAGAAGAGTCAGCCGCCAATCTCAAAGCCATCATGGTAGCAATCGTCACCACCAAGATAAGCATGGAGCTGAGAAAGTTAGAAAAATGCTGCTAAACATATCAGTCACTGACTGGGTATCGTTTGTCAAGCGAGAAACGATACCCCTGCTGCTGTCTGGTCAAAGTAAGCCATTCGTAATTGTTGCATATTCGCAAAGTTTCCTGCCGAAGATCGCGAACAACGCTGTAGGCCACCCGTGCAAAGGCATATTGTCCCAGAAAAGTAAGGAGCACCCGCAAAAGAAAGAGACCATAGTAAATTCCCCAGCAAATAGAGACCACTTGAGGGCTACTCGGCTGACAAACTGGTCAATATAAGACTGAGCCAAGAGCGGCAAGGCCGTTGTCACCAGAGTTGTCGCAAAAATAAAAGACTAGAGCCAACAGGCTAATCCATTTTGTAGCGCCACTATAGCTTAGGAGGCGTCCAAAAAGTTGATTGTTTTGTCATTTTGCAGACTCCTCCTTGAAACGTTCATATAGTTGTTGATTTTGATAGGTTTTGAGCATACCAGCCCTGTGCTGCCAGAAGTTCTTGGTGGCTACCTCGTTCCTTAATACGGCCATTCTCCATCTTTAGGATCAAATCTGCATGGACAATGGCTTTTGACAGACGATGGGCAGTGATAATGGTCGTCTTGTCAGCTCGTTCCTCGCTTGAGATTTTCTAAAAATCATATGTTCGGTCTTGGCATCCACTGCCGACAAGGAATCATCAAAATCAAAATTTCTGGATTGGTGATGAGGGGCTCTACCATAGCCAAACGCTGCTTTTGACCGCCAGAAAGCGAGACGCCACGCTCACCAAGCAGCGTATCCAAACCATCTGGCATAGCCTTAATATCCTCATAAACACCACACAGCTGGGCTGCTCGGATGACTTGCTCTTCTGATAGTTCTGGATTGGCAAAGCGGATATTGTCCCGAATGGACAGGGCAAAGAGTATCTGATCCTGAGGCACATAACCAATCAGACCACGCAGATCCTTAAGAGCATACTCTCGGATATCGTGGCGTTCAGATAAATTACTCCTTCCTGAATATCCCTGCTCCCGAAGCCAAGAGGCGCAACAAAGGTGGTCTTCCCAGATCCAGTCGGTCCGACAATCCCTAGCTGTCTGCTTTTTCTAATGTAAAGTGAATATCGCTTCAAAGTGGCTTCATTCTCTCACAAGCAAAGTAATCTATCCTCATAGTCCAGTCGTGCATTTTGAATACTAGCAGAGTGGCTGCTTGGCTTCCTCTACATCCGACTCCTCAGCCAGCAAGTTCTCCAATCCGTTCATAGTGGGAAACGGCTCGCTGGCTGATATTCACTAGATCAAACCCATCGCCTGCGGCGTCAAAACCAGCATATCCAGATAAGTCATAAAAGGTAACCAGCTCACCGACCGTAAATTGACCTTGAGAGATAAATATTCATCAGGGGTTAAAACATATGATAAGCCGTTAACAAAATCAGCACCATCGGGTCAAACAGGGAATTGTGCTCGCAGCCAAGATGTTCTTTTGGTAGACTTCTTGGTTTGATAGCTTACTAAAGGACTGAGTCTCTGCATTCTGATAGCCAAAAGACTTGGTCACTTTAATCTGCTACGCTCTCCTGAACTTTTGTTGTTGAGGATCAGAAAGCCTCCTGAGCCGCTTCTTTTTAAAGCTCCTCGTGATTCTTCCGACCAATCAAACTGGTTTCCCCAAGACAGAAAGTGCAGAGGGAGAATGGCAATCTGTGGTCGAGTCGCCAGTCGGAGACCAAAACATGGTGATGAGGGTCACAAGGCCGCAACCAGAAGCATCTACCGCTGACATAACACCGCGCTAGCTACGCTGACCACCGCATTGATATCAGCTGGTCGCATGTTGCCATGGTCACCCGTTCGGTATTTTTGATAAAAACTTGGCGACATCCGCGTAAAATGCTCAAAAAGCCGAAAGCGTAAGATGCGCCCCCAGATTAGTTTGCTGTACCAAGAGATAGAGCCGCCAGACATACCGCAAAACCATACATCTGAGCAAAAGCAGACAAAATCAAAAGAGATTACTAAATAAGTTCTTCCAGTGGTCAGACTCTGCCTAGCAATCCTGTTCATAACCTGCCCAATGACCTCAGTGGCGGAATCAAGATTAAATACACTGACTCAGAGATTAAGGCCAAAATGCCGATCATATAGCGTTTCTCCCGAAGTTTAAAACCAGTCCAGTTTTCTGACAAGATTCCATTCCGTTTCTCATTCCAAACAGCGACAGGACAGCGCGCTTAATCCGACTGTCCGTTTCTCACTATCTCTATTATATCGCTATTTCAGACAAAAATGAAACTCAGGCAAACTAAAGTTTCATCTTTTATCGGTCAGGATCAAAAGCTGGTGTCCAGCAAATCAAAAGTTGCTAGTCTGGGCAAGAGATTCCATCCAAGGGCAGAGCTGAGCCAGTATTTTTATTCATATGAGTTAGGCAGGATAGACTTTGCTTTTATGAATAAACTCCGCAACTCGGTCACTCTCTTGACATTGAGAACCCTCGAATCGCACTCACTGCGTCCTTTTCAAAGCTTTAGACCAATCGGTCGTCAGCTCCGTACCATTTCTTACTATCCTGATGACGAAAAACAGCGGCTCTATTAGAGCTTTACGAGAAGAATTTTTCCACAAGATATTCCAACTGCCCGCTTGATAAGTGGTCGCCACATAGCTACTCGGTCGCTGACTTTGTTCATCACGAAAGCCTACTCCTCAAAAGCAATGCTGCCGGATGTGCAGCAAAAACCTCCCGACAGGCCGCCCTGACTTGACTGACAAATTCTCCAGCCATACTTTCCATCTTGACTTGCCGGTATTCGTCACCTGCCTATCGAGTCAAACACCTGAAAATCCAGCTCTCCATCGGAAATCAGCACATCCATCTGGAAGTCGCTGGCCGCATCTTGGTCGAATAGCTGTATTCTGCACCAAGACCCACGAGCAAAGCTACAATCCAGCAAACTTTCTTCCTTCAGCCTGTATTTGTCAAATAAATCCAACGCGAACTTGCTCTCAAAATACTGCCACTTTTGGTGCCGTGCACTGTAGTCAACACCCAAAGTGTCCGCTTAATCTCAGCGTCGATTTTCCGTGTTGATTCCACCACGGTGCATTTTCTATCCGCCCTGCCGCATGCCTACAATCAATTCATCCAGCCAAGCTAAATGCTCTAGTAATGGACTCTGACGCTGGCCCGCCATAGAGTCAAAATCCGCTTCACTCCATGTTCAACCAACCAGTCTAACTCGCAAACTGGATATTCAGCAGGAATCGCGTCACAGCCATATGGAAAACCACATCCAGCCCCTGAGCCGCTTCACGAGCAGTTCCATCTTAGGATAATCAATTTCATTATTTTTCCGTTAAAACACCGAAAAACAAAAGCCATGGCTCCCCGCCTCCACGTGCTCTTCTCTGAATGTCCGGAGAGCATTATCTCGATTTCCATCTCTGAATAGACAAAATTCCCCACCGCGAGGACGAGTCATGGTCATCACAGTCGCATCATAAGGCTGGACCATCTCGTACTGCAGCCTCACGACACCGTAGCTCGGCTGCGCGTTGTTCCACCAACTGATAGGTTATCTACATTGGCCTGAATCGCTTCTTGCTCTGTTTCCTTTAAAGCCTTGTCTCAGTAAGGTGACATTCTCTGCACAAAATTCATAAATCCTGCACCAGCTCTTCATTTACTATATTGATTTTCTACTATTATATCACAAAATAAAATGTACCTCTAGCATAATATTGCCACTGCTTTTCTCAACAAATTTTATATTAATAGCTTGCAAAAATTTTCTATTGTCTACTCTTACAAATCTTATTTTCTAGCTATTTCCACTACGACCATCTTCCAAGACTTTTTCAACTAGAGTGTTGAAGCTTACTGATGTCTTTTGTTCAAGATTGTGCTAAAATGGAGCTTAATCTATAAAAACAAGGAGCTTTTATGAAATACCTCTAATCTTTTAGGATCGTTTCCTGACCTCATGTCAAGGTCAACACACGCTCAGACGAGAGCGTCTACTACTACACCCAGTACTCCAGAGTCAGGTGGAGTTTTGCTAACAATATCCTCATTCCTGAGATGAAGCGAGTTGGCTTGGAAATGTCTACTACCTGCCCAACGGCTTTTGCGGATTTGGAACTCTGCCAGCCAACGACCCTAAGCTTTACCCGCTAGATTGGCTTTATTTCACATGGATACGTAGCGGACTTCAACGCACGCAGAAAACATCCAGCCGCAGGTCATTGGGAATTATGACGGCGAGAGGTGTGATTCACGCTGGGGCAATCTGGCTTTAACTTTAGATCCTGCTGACTTCGCCGGTCTCCGCATAAATACAAGGGCAAACCCTGATTACGACTTTGCGACTGGAACCACTCTTTTGAGAGCAGACGACAAGTCCAGGTATTGCTGAAATCATGATCAGCGCCTATCGACACCCATCTGCCCATCCAGAAACTGCTACGGATGGAAAGTCGAGTTGGCTTTTGGACCAGACGAAGAAATCGGTATCGGTGCTGATAAGTCTGATGCAGAAGACTGATGTAGACTTCGCTCACACAGTGAGATGGCGGCCCTCTGGGCGAGCTCCAGTACGAACCTGCTGGTGCTGCTTGGAGCAGAACTGACCTCCAAGGCCGCAATGTCCATCCAGGGACTGCTAAAGACCAGATGGTCAATGCTCTCCAGCTGGCTGTTGACTTCCATAACCAGCTGCCAGAAGCCGACCGACCAGAGAAGACCGAGGGCTACCAAGGCTTCTACCACCTGATGAACCTGACCGGTAGCAGTCGAGGAAGCCACAAGCCAGCTACATTGTTCAGCGACTTTGAGACAGAAGCTTTTGAAAATCGCAAAGCTGCTATGCAGGCTATTGCCTGATAAAATGAACCAAGAGCTGGGCAGCGAGCGCGTCACTTGACCTCCTCAAAGACCAGTATTACAACATGAAGCAGGTCATTGAGAAAGGACGTGACACCGATCAATATCGCTAAAGCAGTCATGGAAAGTCTGGACATCCAGCCAATTATCGAGCCGATCCGTGGCGGTACTGATGGCTCAAAGAAATTTCCTTTATGGGCATCCTGACACCTCATCTCTTTTGCACGCGGTGAGAAACATGCATAGCCGTTTCGAATATGTCAGCCTAGAAACCATGGAACGCGCCGTCGATACCATTATCGGCATTGTTTCCTATGAAGAGTAATATATATCGGAAATTCATAACGAATTTCTGTTTTCTATGACTTCAAAAACTAAGAGCGAAAGCTAATACCAACTGCTCCAAGAGAGCAAAAAGGAGAAGACCAGTGGTCGTCTCCAAAGTTTGTTTGGCATGTATCAGGCCGTTATACTCGACAAAACTGTATTGACATATTCAATTAGCTTCTGTACCGTTAATGACTTCTATAATCTTCTCAATAATCCTCATTATCTAGATGCTGTTCGAACTGAGGTAAGTATTCATAATAGTTCTTATAAGTATCGGCCTGACCTGCCAGAATTAAAGCTCTGAAGCCTTGGTAGGCAACTTCAAAATTCCCTATTTTGACACCATTTTCTAACAATTCAAATGGAATCCAATAGTCATAAACCCTGTTCCAGCTGAAAAGACTATCCGGATTCAATTCCTAAATCCTTAGCCATATAAGCATAAGCAAAAGCAATGTGATGCTGCCCTGCCTCTCTATATAATTTAGCTAATTGAGACCATGCTTCAGCGCGATTAGGGTTAATCTGGATGGCTTTTTCCAAATACTCCCGTCCTTCAAGAGCTTTCCCTTCATTTTCATAAATTTGCGCTATTTCTAGACAAGAATAATAAGCTTCCTCTGACCATCCATCCGTCATAACTGCACGTTTTTCTTTGAACCAAGACAAGGCCTCCTGGTATAAAACCTGCATCACGATAAGATCTCGCGCAATAAAAAGGTATATCTAGGCTCTAAATCAGGGTCTTGATTATTATAAACAGCATTTGCAAGTACAGTTGCATCATGATAATATTTATCATCGTCTAGACTTCGTGCGCCTTGTTCTTGCAATGACTGAATAAGGTCCCACAAGATTTCCAGTATAACTGGCACCTTCAGGCAATTCAATAAATTCATGCACGACTCGCTCGCCAATAAAATTTCTGGATTATTTTAACAAGAGCTACGACGAAATGAAAGAACTCCACTCTCATCTGAAAAATTGAGATAATAGGCATCTGCTTCAAGATCAGTAGAGATTTTTAAACTACCTTCAACGAAATCATCTGCATCAAAAGATTAGAATATAGTCTCCCTTTCCTCTTGCATAATTTAGGGCTAAATTTCTATTATGTAAAGTTTTGCCATCTCATCTTTGTGCAATTCTCCTGGAATCCCCACCTCACTAAAAAGTTCAAGATGAGTTTTTCCGTTCCATCTGTGGAGCCAGTGTCAGAAATGACCCAGTGGTCAAATGTGATTGAATTGACCAAATTTTTGAGTGTTTCCAAAATTATATATGGGCTTCATTTTTACAATCATATTCAATACAATTGATGACATTCAATTCCTCCAAAACATTAATACATCGAAACTAGAGGCTAGTAGAATTTTTAATAATCCTAATAGCCTCTGTTTTACTCTAAACTTGATATTGCTTAAATTTTATAAATAGAATATCTTAGAGTTTCTTCTTCTTTCGCTTAGAAACACCTAAGGCAGCTAGAAGTGCAGCTGATAGAAGTCCTGCGCCTGCCAGACCTACTTCATGGTTGCTATTATCACCAGTCTTAGGAAGGGTTCCTGACTTAGCTACTACTTTGGTTGTTCCTGCAGGTTTTGTTGGCTTAGCTGGAACTGTTGGAGCTGTTGGAACTACTGGTTTTATTGGATTAGTAGGGGCCAGTTGGACCTGTAGGACCGTTGGACCAGTTGGGCCTGTAGGACCGGTTGGACCTGTAGGACCAGCTGGACCAGTTGGGCCGATTGGACCAGTTGGACCTGTAGGACCAGTTGGACCGGTTGGGCCGGTTGGACCTGTAGGGCCGGTTGGACCTGTAGGACCAGTTGGACCTGCTAGGACCAGCTGGACCTGTAGGACCGAGTTGGACCTGTAGGGCCGGTTGGGCCGGTTGGACCTGTAGGGCCGGTTGGACCTGTAGGACCGGTTGGACCGGTTGGGCGGTTGGGCCGCTGGACCGGTTACACCCTTGCCATCTTTACCGTCCTTACCGTCCTACCATCTTTTACCATCTTTTTCCGTCTTTGCCGTCCTTACCATCTTTACCATTTCTGATAATTGTAGAAGATGTTACTTCATCAGAATCAACCTTACCATTGTTATTCTTATCAATTCCAACAAGAATAGTAACACTACCATCTTCATTTTCAACGAGCGTTACAAGTGAGCTTTGACCATCTTTACCGTCTTTGCCGTCCTTGCCATCTTTACCGTCTTTTTCCATCTTTAACGATTGTAGCAGAGTTGCTTCATCTGGATCAAAGCTTACCATTACCATTTGTATCAAAACCAATCTTAATGGTGTGTGTTCCATTTTTGGTTGTCAACTACTTCTACTAATGGTGTCTTACCATCTTTACCGTCTTTTCACGATGATGTTGAAGTCACTTCGCTTGGATCAAGTTTACCGTCACCGTTCTTATCGAGTCCAACTTTAACAGTATGAGTACCGTCGTTGTTGTTAACTACTTCAGTTAATGATGATTTACCATCTTTTCCATCTGCACCAGTGTGCCTGTCGCTCCTGTAGCACCAGTTGCCATCTGCTCACGATAGTCGTTGAAGTTACTTCGCTTGGATCAGCTTACCGTCGCCGTTCTTATCGAGACCGACCTTAACAGTGTGCGTACCATCGTTGTTGTTAACGTACTTCAGTTAATGATGATTTACCATCTTCACCCTTAGCTCCTGCTGGCACCTGCTTGCCCCAGCTTTTGCCATCCTTACCATCTTTGATGATAGTTGAAGATGTCACTTCGTCTGGATCAAGCTGACCGTTGCCGTTCTTATCAAGTCCGACTTGAACAGTGTGAGTGCCATCGTTATTGTCTACAACCTTAGCCAATGATGGTTTACCATCCGCTCCTGTTGCACCATCTTTAACGATGGTCGTTGACGTTACTTCACTTGGATCAGTTACGCCATCACATTCTTGTCAAGACAACTTTAACGGTATGCGTACCGTCGTTGTTGTTAACTACCTCAGTTAATGATGATTTTACCATCTTCACCCTTGGCTCCGGTCGCTCCTGTAGCTCCAGTTGCGCCGTCTTTAACAGATAGTTGTTGACGTTACTTCACTTGAATCAAGTTTACCATCGCCATTCTTATCAAGTCCGACCTTAACAGTATGCGTACCGTCGTGGTTATCAACTACTTCAGTTAATGATGATTTACCATCTTCACCTTTTATCGCCTTTAGCTCCGGTCGCTCCTGCAGCACCAGTTGCGCCGTCTTTTAACGATAGTCGTTGAAGTTACTTCACTGGATCAGGTTTACCGTCGCCGTTCTTATCAAGACCAACTTTAGCAGTATGCGTACCATCGTTGTTAACTACTCTGGACAGCTAATGGAGATTTACCATCCTTACCGTCTTTAACGATGGTAGATGAGGGTCACTTCGTCTGAATCCAACTGACCGTTGCCGTTCTTATCAAGTCCGACTTGAACAGTATGAGTGCCATCGTTGTTGTCTACAACCTTAGCCAATGATGGCTTGCCATCTTCACCCTTAGCTCCAGTTGCGCCTGTAGCACCAGTTGCGCCATCTTTCACGATAGTCGTTGACGTTACTTCACTTGGATCAAGCTTACCGTCGCCATTCTTATCAAGTCCAACTTTAGCAGTATGAGTACCGTCGTTGTTGTAGCTACTTCAGCTAATGGAGTTTACCATCCTTACCGTCTTTAACGATGGTAGATGAGGTTACTTCGTCTGAATCCAACTGACCGTTATTGTTCTTATCGAGGCCGACTTGAACAGTGTGAGTGCCGTTGCTGTCAACAACCCTATAGCCAATGATGGTTTACCATCGCTCCTGTTGCACCGTCTTTTAACAGATAGTCGCTGACGCTTACTTCACTTGGGTCAGCTTACCGTCTCGCCATTCTTGTCAGAGATCGACCTTAACGGTGTGCGTACCGTCGTTGTTGTTAACTACTTCAGTTAATGATGATTTACCATCCGCGCCAGTTGCTGGTTGCACCGGTCGCTCCTGTAGCACCAGTTGCGCCGTCTTTAACGATAGTCGTTGACGTTACTTCGCTTGGATCAAACTTACCGTCGCCACGTTCATCGATTCCAACTTTAACAGTATGGTACCATCGTGGTTATCAACTACTTCAGTTAATGATGATTTACCATCTTCGCCCTGCTGCTCCGGTCGCTCCTGTAGCACCAGTTGCGCCATCTTTGACGATAGTTGTTGAAGTTACTTCACTTGGATCAAGCTGACCATTGTTGTTCTTATCGAGGCCGACTTGAACAGTGTGATGCCATTATTGTTATCGACAACTTTAGCTAACGGAGATTTTTCCATCCTTACCGTCTTTGACGATTGTTGAAGATGTTACTTCATCTGGATCCAACTGGCCGTTGCCGTTCTTATCAAGACCAACTTTAACAGTGTGAGTGCCATCGTTGTTGTCTACGACTTGAGCCAATGATGGCTTGCCATCTTCACCTTGGCACCAGTTGCGCCTGTTGCTCCAGTTTCACCTTTATCGCCTTTGGCTCCGGTTGCACCTGTAGCATCCGTTGCACCCGTTGCACCAGCTTTTCCATCCTTACCGTCTTTGACGATAGTTGAAGATGTTACTTCATCTGGATCCAACTGACCGTTGTTGTTCTTATCGAGTCCGACTTGAACAGTATGGGTACCATTGTTGTTGTCTACAACCTTAGCCAATGGAGATTTACCATCCTCACCGTCTTTGACGATGGTTGATGGGGTTACTTCATCTGGATCCAACTGGCCGTTGCCATTCTTATCAAGACCAACTTTTAACAGTGTGTGTACCGTCGTTGTTGTCTACGACTTGAACTATGATGGCTTACCATCTTCTCCTTTAGCACCAGTTGCGCCTGTAGCTCCAGTTTCATCCCCTTTATCGCTTCTTTAGCTCCGGTCGCTACCTGTCGGCACCGGTTGCGCCAGCTTTTTCCATCTTTGACGATAGTTGAGGGATGTTGCTTCATCTGGATCTAGCTTCACCATTACCGTTCTTATCAAGACCGACTTGAACTGTGTGTGCCATTATTATTGTCGACAACTTTAGCTAGTGGAGATTTACCATCCTTACCGTCTTTGACGATTGTTGAAGATGTTACTTCATCTGGATCCAACTGGCCGTTGCCGTTCTTATCAAGACCAACTTTAACAGTGTGTGTACCGTCGTTGTTGTCTACGACTTGAGCCAATGATGGCTTACCATCTTCTCCTTTAGCACCAGTTGCGCCTGTAGCTCCAGTTTCACCTTTGTCGCCTTTAACCGGTCGCACCTGTAGCACCAGTGGCACCGGTTGCGCCAGCTTTTCCATCCTATCTGATATGGTAATGATCAACCTTCGATTCTATCAGATCGGCACAAACAATTATGGGCCTAATTCACTTCAGTTTCTATCAGTCTTCCTCTATCTGGTGTGCTCAGTCAGGCATCCTCCGTTGCCGTTTCTTATCGAGACCAGCTTTAACGGTGTGTGCCGTCATTTTGTTGTCTACGACTTTCGCCGTGATGGCTTGCCAGCTTCACCTTTGGCACCAGTTGCGCCCTGTTGCTCCGTTTTCTGCTTTATCACCCTTGGCTCCGGTGCCGCACCTGGCACCAACCACCTTTATCGCCCTTAGCTCGGTGCGCCTGATTTTTCAACTTTTTCCATCCTTACCATCTTGATGATTACGGGCCTTCATCTGGATCAAGCGATAATTGTTGTTCTTATCGGGTAGCTTGAACTGTGTGTGTGCCATTGTGTGTAAACAACCTTGGCTGGCGAGTTACCGTCCTTACCCCAATCTTTAACGATGGTAGATGAGTTACTTCATCTGGATCGATGGCCGTTGCCTTAGATTTCTTGCTCAAGAGACCAACTTTTAACAATTAGTGCCGTTGTTATTATCTCGACAACTTGGGCTAATGATGGCTTACCATCTTCTCCTTTAGCGCCCAACTAACTCCGGTCATATATTTCAACTCCATCGCCTGCATCTTTAATGACTGTAGAGATGTCACTTCATCTGGATCAATTGGCCATTGCTGTGTGTATCGGGTCCGACTTGAACAGTGTATGGGTGCCGTTGTTGTTATCGCAACTGCCATAGCTAGTGAGACTTTACCATCCCCTTTTCCGTCGCTGACGATGGTGGGTGAGGTTACCTCGTCTGGATCCAGTGGCCATTGCCGTTCTTATCAAGACCAACTTTAACGGTGTGCGTGCCGTTGTTATTATCGACAACTTGGGCTAATGATGTGACACCATCTTCTCCTTTAGCGCCAGTCGCACCTGTTGCGCCTGTTTCACCTTTATCGCCTTTAGCACCAGTGGCGCCAGTGGCCTGGTCACCTGTTTCCCGCGCTATCGCCTTTGAGCTCCGGTCGCGCCTGCTCCGGTTTGCACCAGCTGTCCACCTTACCATCTTTAATGATTGTAGATGATGTTACTTCATCTGGATCCAACTGGCCGTTGTTGTTCTTATCGAGTCCGACTTGAACAGTGTGGAGTACATTATTGTTATCGACAACTTTAGCTGTGGAAATTTTCCATCGCCTACCGTCTTTGCTGACGGTGTATGAAATGTTACTTCATCTGGATCCAACTGGCGTTACCGTTCTTATCAGACCAACTTTAACAGTATTGTCGTGCCGTCGTTGTTTGTCTACGACTTGCGCCAATGATGGCTGCACTACTCAGCTCCAGTTGCGCCGGTTTCACCTATGCCCTTTTAGCCCGGTCGCGCCTGCAGCCAGTTGCGCCAGCTTTTCCCATCCTACCATCTTTGATGATTGCTTAGATGATGTTACTTCGTCTGGATCAAGCTCGCTGTTCCATTTCTTATCAAGACCGACTTGAACGCTGTGTGCGTGCCATTGTGTATCGACAACCTTAGCTGGCAGGATTTTACCGTCCTTACCGTCTTTAACGATGGTAGATGAGGTTACTTCATCTGGATCAATTGGCGTTGCCGTTCTTATCAGAGACCAACTTTAACAGTGTGTGACGTTGTTATTATCGACGACTTTGGGCTGATGGTTTGCCATCTTTCTCTCTTTAGCTCAGTCGCACCTGTGCGCCTGTTTCACGCTATCGTCTTTGCGGCTCCAGGTGGCTCAGTTTCACCTTTCATCACACGCTAGCTCCCTGTTGCACCGGCGCTCAGTTGTCAGCCGGCAGCATCTTTAATGACTGCTTAGAAGATGTCACTTCATCCCTGTTCAATTGGTCGTTGCCATTCTTATCCAAACCGACTTGAACAGTACTGGGAATGCCGATTCGACTGCAACATTATCAACAACCTTGGCTAGTGGAGATTTTCCATCGCACCATCTTACAACAATGGCGACGATGAGGGTTTCGCTTCATCTAGATCCAATTGGGCGTACCGTTCTCGTCCAGACCAACTTTGGCGCTGTGTGTGCGTACCGTTGCTATTGTCCACAACCGGAGCTAATGATGAAGCTTACCGTGCTTCACCTTTGCTCAGTTGCACCAGTTTACGCCAGTCACCTTTGTCTTACGCTTAGCTCGGTCTCCTGTAGCACCGGTTTACTTTCAGCTTTGCAGCTTTACGACTGTAGAGAGATGTCTCACTGTCATGGATCAGTTACAGCGTTGCACGATTCTTATCCAAGACCAACTTCGAACAGGTATGGGTGCCGTTGTTGCTTGTACTTCGACTACTTTAGCTTCAGTGGAGATTTTCCGTCTGCCGTCTTTGACGATTGTTGAAGATATTGCTCGTCTGGATCAACCCGGCCATTGCCGTTCTTGTCGAGCGGTAACATCTTCAGCGCAATCGTCAGAGCAACAGAATGAAAATCTCACTAGCTGGCAACATATACTGTTCAGATTGATCGGATAAACTGACGTAATAATTAGTCAGATAATTGACATCTTCGAGAATCGTAAAGATGGAGGCTGGAGCTGGGTGAACAGGTGGACAACCGGCAGACGGGCGAGATGACAGGCCATCGTTAACTCGAGGTTGACGGCAATGACGGTGCACGGATGAGACCGGTCATGTGGAGGCGAGCGATGATTGGTCCGGATGACCATCACCGTTGGATGTTGAGGATGGAAGATCTCCGCTGGCTGGGTTGTTGACGCGCCGCTGTTCGAGTGGGACTGGATAAGGTGACGTGTGATTGGTCGGTCGGTGAGCATCTGCAGTCGTGGATGAGCTGGCGCAGGCTACCGGCGAGGCGGGTGATGGTGAGCTGGGCCACTGGAGGCCAAGGCGATAAAGGAGGGCAGGCTGGCTGGTGCGGGCTGAACTAAGGAGGATGGCAGGCCATCGTTAGTCGTGCTGACGGCGCAGGATTGATGTGACAGAACGACGATAATGATGGTCAGATGAGTAACCTCATCTACCATCGTTAGACTATTGAGAACAATGTAGTTAATCGTGCTGGATCAGGGGTCGACAGGCGGAGGTGGTGATCAGACGGTAACATCATCTGCAAGATGACGAGATGGAAGCTGGCGCGGCAGCGGAAACTACAGGCTGACTGGGCAAGGTGACAGGTACGGCGCAACTGAGCTGAGGGAAGATGACAGCCGTCGTGCTGAGACAACTGTTTGATACACGGATGGATTGATGTGATGGGGTGATCCAGATGACCGGCATCTTCGCAATCGTCAAGACTGAGACCAGTTAACTAAAGGATGTCGACAATGCACGCTGATGGTCGAACCGATAAGTTATTAACGGCGTTGAACTCAGATAAACATCTTCGTCATCAGATGACAGATGAGCTGGTGCAACCAGGCCTGTTCAGTGAAGCAGTGCGACCGGCGCCACTGGCCTCCGCGGTGTAAAACGTCGCGAACAGGCGCAGCTGTGCGACTGGCGCTGAAGATGATGGTATCGTTAACCAATCGCTGGCAGCATTAAGGATGAATGTGAAACGGCAATGACAGTGGATCGGTACAGGCAACTGCCGTCGGGCGAGATGAGCCGTGCAGCAAGGTCGTGTGGCAACGCTCACTGCTGTTCGAAACAATTTGAATGAAATGACGGTAACCAGTGGTCAGATAGTGACATCTGTCATTAAATATTGAGATGAGCTAAGGCGCTTAAAGAGAAGATGTTAGCCATCAGCAGGGTATGCGTAACTGACGGCTCACATTGAATATTGATGAACGGCGGCAACAGTGGTCGAATGTGCTTCGTACCTGTCGATGGTGACTGGGGTGACAAATATCACTTGCTGGGACGCGACGTAATGGCACAATATTTTTGGTCGGACTCGATGGTGGCGGCAATCGCTGACAGTCGTATCATCTGTCATCGAAATGAATGAGCACTGGTGCAACTTCGTACGGCTGTTTAAACAGGGCGACGAAGTGACTGATATGATACATTCGGCAAGATAAAATGACTGAACGGCTGAGCTCGGCAATTATGGGTATGACGCAGCTGTCATTAACGAGAATCTGGTGTAATGACGGCTACTACCGGCTGGTTCTTGACAGAACGACGACGACGGATCCGGATGAGCGGCTCGTCTGCCGTCGTTGAGACGGATGACGGAAGTGCGTTGACCAGGATGTTGATGGTGGCACGGTGACTGGAAACGATGATGACGATCGAACAGCGTCGTCGTCGTGGATGTTGGATGACGGCGTGACCGGTAGCAGGAACGAACTGGGCCTTCGAAGACAAGGTCGAGATGTTGAAGCCATCGTTGACTCGAGTCGTGAACAACTGACGACCTCGCTGCTGGTGGGATGGACAGCGGGGCGACGGTCGGGATCGATGAGCGGCTCGTCTGCTGTGGGTGGGAATGACGAGATCACTGGCAGGTGATTGTGCTGACACCGCTGGTGGAATCGATGTTGATAAGGGGCGAGTAATTGATGGTCGGACTGTGGCATCGTCTGATCATCGAATGACAGAGATGACTGGCCTTTCAGTGCCGCTGGTGCTGCGACGGGCAAAAGGCGACGAAACTGAACTGACGCTAAGATGATAACCATCATTGTCAAGTCGTGAACCTTCTTTGTCTGCTATTAAGACCAGTCTTGTCGTTTGGCAACTGGTCAGACCTCAGATAATGGCATCTTCGCGTCAGACGACCGGACTGGTAAATCTCCGCTGTGGGATTGATCTGTGGCACAGTTCAAGTCGATGACAGAACGATGTTGAACGGGCGCGTCGTCGAGATGACGCTGCAGGCCGACCGGGCAAGGCGATAAAGGGCTGGAACTGGGCGCAACTGTGTAAAGAAGGATGTGAAAGCCGTCGTTGACTTTCGTCGTGAACGACAACGACATTTTTTGTTAAGTGATGTTGATGAAACGACGACAACCGGATGGACTCGGGCCAGTAACCATCGGCATCGTTGGCTGAAGATGATAAATCTCCGGTGTGGGTTGAACGTACTGGTGGTGGTAAGGTGGCTGCGGTTGGATCAGATGTTTCGGTATCGTCAGGAACAGCCGAATGAGCTGGTGCGGCACGGGTGCAACGAGTGCTACAGGCCGCCAGGCGACTGGAGGCGGGCAAGCGGGCGCAACTGACGCCGAAAACGGATGGCAGGCCATCGTTGGCTCAAGTCGTGGTTAACGATAACGCTGATGTGATGGGCGGCGGCGACGGACGATCAGATAGTAACATCTTCAACAGTCGTCAAGACGGCTGAATCGATCTCGTTAATAGAATACTGATAATGCCGAGAGTCGACATCGTAAGGGCAATGGTCGCTTGATCAGATGACCAACCGGCTTGTCATCGGGCACGAAGCGACTGTGGGGGGCGAAGATGGTAAATCGTCGTTGGCGAGCAGTTGATAACTGCGATGTGCATACTGTTAAAGTTGGAATCGACCAGGCGGCGACGATCAAGCGGCGAGCTGTCGTTGAACGGCGCAACGGTAACTACGGCGACCGGGCTGACATGCGGCACGGTATGACGATAACTGGTATTTAACGGCGATGACCGGTCGGCGACGGCTGGCTGATCAAGTGTGTGGCGACTGTCGATGAAACGGTGCTGAGGCGGATGATACTCATCATTGACGGGATGACAGCTGTTGCAAATCGTCGACAGAGGTAACGGTCGGTTAATTCGAACTGATAACCTCGTCTGCGGGCTGATGAACAGTATCCGGTAACCAGTGATTGGCTGCTGGCGACGCCTCGCTACTGATGAGACGGACTTGATGGAAATGGCGCTGATCAAAAGTAATAACGTCGGCGTGGGCTGCTGTTCTTCGAACTGGAGGCAGGGTGAGATGACAGGCCGTCGTTGACTGGGGATGGACAACGGCGATGACGCTCATACTGTTCGGACTGGAACAGCAGTTGAACGGTGGTTAAGGGCGGTGGCGGTGATTGACTGTTGACGACGGTAAAGGTTGATTAGCGATGGTTTCGGCGACGGGTCGGTGTGGCTTCGGCATGGACGGCTGTGCTGCGGGGCAAGGTGAGGTCGTCGTTGGCTGGTGGTTGATAACCGCGACGACCGAGACAACAGGGGGTGGCGGCAAACGATTCGAAATGACGTCGGCTGGCTGTCGTTAAGGCAACGCAACAGGCTACGGGGCGACGGGCGCAGGGGCGGTAATCGTCGTTAACGGTGGTGCTGTGGCGACTGGCCACGCTACTGACCAGGTTGATGAAATGGTGATGGTAAGCGATCAGTGGCGACTTATCGTGCAGCGAAACGGATCGACAAACCATCGTTAACAGGTTATGAACAACGATGGCACTCACTGTTCGAGGTCGAGACGGTGGAGACGGCTGACAGTCGGCGATCCGGACGACGTCTGACTGACCATCGAGATGGATGACGAAACGCGGGCGGCAGATGCAGGTGGGGCGGTCGTGGTGGTTGACGGGCGATGGTGCCGCACGCTGGGTGTCGACAGGGGCGGGCGGGCGCGATCGGTGATGGCGGCGACGTGAAGACGAGCGACGGTGCTGGCGACGGTGACTGACAGATGAAGAGATGATGACCGTCGTGCTGATGGTCAACGACGACGATATCGCTACTGGTGGGTTGGACCGACGGTGACAAGCTGATCAAAACGGTGACTTCGGCTCGTGAACGGTAGATGTTGAACACCATTGACCAGGCAAATGGAGACACACCGTTAGATCGGACCTGACCTGAGTGTCAGATGGTGGCTGCTGATGGAAAGACGATGGTTATTGGGTGAAACGTCAGCTCGCCCAACGCTGGGTGAATGTGGTGACCATTGGGGCTGACCAGGTTGATTCTGATGTTTATCTTCTACGGTGAAATGTTAAAGATGGAACGCGAGATGATGAATGGTGGGACGATGGGACGGTGAATGACGAGGTGACAGTCAACCATTGACGCCATTCCGATCTGGTCGACCGACCTGCAGACCAGCCGGCAACCGACTACAGCGGGTCGGCTGGTCACTGCAGATCGGCTGGTCTGCGAGGTCTGACCGACACCACAGATCCAGCCGACTTGTTCGGTTGTGTTCTGACCGATCGACGGTCTACGGTCGACCGATACGGGCCAGCTGTTGACCGGTCACGGTCGGCTGTTGCAATCGATGGGCGGTGGTTCAACGACTCGGCGGTTGGTAAATGACAAGGCCTGCGGGATGACTGAAATGATCGAGACCCTTTCTGAACTGGTGATGATGGCAAAATGGTCTTGACGGGCACGGGACTCTGTCGTGCGCCAACGCATATGCAAGCGAAGAACTCTGGATATTCATTGGGCGAAACGACGTATCAGTTTGAGTGAACAGGCTATTGAGTTCGGTAAGTTTTGGGCCAGCGATGACGGAGGAATTGAATGTCATCGGTGGCGTGAATATGGGCAAAAAATGACCTGGGCGCAGGCACTCAAAATTTGGTCAATTCAATGCGTTGTTTTACTGGTCATTTCTGTTGCAACTCCGCAGTGGATGAACTCTCGTGTGGTGCACGGTGATTGAGGATTCAGGAGGCTGCACCGGATGATGGCAGGCATGAGGGGTGGCCTGGAGACATGCGAGAAGGGGACTGCAGTGGCACGATGCTGCGGATGTTCGTTGAAGGCGGTTCAAAGTCTGCGATGTTGAGCGAATACTGTCGATTTTTCGGATGGTGGCTCTTAAATGATCCGGAAGACGGTTTGATGATTGCTGACCGGTTAATGTTCGATCGTTGAGAACGAGCATCTGGTAGACGACAAATGTCGTGATGCAACTGTGCCGTGCTGTTCGTCAGGACCACGGTTAGATATGCCTTTGTGCGCGGATCGATGCGGTACCAGGGAGACGCTGGTTCAAACGACGTGCTGACGGATGGGCGAGAGGAAGCAGTATTTGATGCAAATGCTGGGCAGTGAGCTGACGGTGTTGAAGAAACCGGATAACCTGTCGCCCGCTGAGCGTGATCTCAGTGTAAATTATGGAGGCAGAGACAGCGTCGTGCTGCTGTGCTGTGGCTAAGAACTGGGAGTGAATCCGGACAATCTTTCGTAGATTGGGGGACTATTGAACACGTTTGAATTGATCGAAAATGAAGTCAGCGGGGATTACGGTTACCTACCGGGCTTCGGAAGCGGTCTGACGGGTCAGCCGGTGCGCAGAACTGTTGTGATAACACTCGGGCAATCAGCTCTGAACCAGTGGTTATTGATTATGAAGTCGTTAACGGCCTGGTGATGTCGGCCGGTTTTGTGCGGCACGATACATGCCAGGCTGGAGGAGTTGATGACCTCTTTTTGCTGTGGGCGGTGTTAACGGCTCCGCAAGGTCATGAAACGAGTTCGTTGTAATTTCGATTTTGTTATAACGATGGAAACAATGCCGACAATGGTGGCGCGTGTTGTTTGCTCGTGCGAAACGACCACGTATTTTCACCATCGCTGAAAAATTGGGTATCGGTTCTGCAAGGCACTGAGCCTCATGCCGCCACCAGATCATGCTCGACTGGTGGCTGGTATTTCTTTGGCGTGATGTCATGTCTTTCAGCGACTGCTGTGTTTGGTCAAAAGCTGTTTGCTCTGGTTCGGGCTGTCGGCAATGGCTGTAACGCTTTGCGTTACCTCAAGCCTCTGTCAGTCACCGAACAATAATGGCGGCGGCTCACTCGACTTTGTGCCGGTCGGGTTCGTCGGGTGGTGAAACGGTAACCTCGGTCTTTTCTCGGGTCGGCCTCTGGCGGCGTTGCATGAGGTCAATGGCCGTTGACCGTCTGTTTCGCGCGGATGGTTGTGCGGCGGCGGAAGGTGGAACAACGGCGCAAGGACCATTGGACTCGCCTGAAAGACCGCCGTCTGGGCAGAGATCTCCATCGAGAAGTCTTCTGCACGTAAAACTTGTCACGACGCCGATTCTCGACTGGGCGGTCAGGCAGCTCGGATTCTCGTAACGTTTTCTGGATGAACGATGGGCGTTCGGCCAGCGTGTTCAGCGGCCTTGACGTCGTGCCCAAAGTGGTTCCGTCGATCGTCGGTTTGCCGCCGACAGCGGAGGACTGGCGAGGTCGGCAGAGATGAAGACCAGATTGCCCCAGCAGCACACCGCCGTCCTCGCCTCGGCCGAACCTGCGGCTGGTCAGCCTGCTGGGTATCCATGCTGCGGGTGTGAGATCAATCCGCAAGCCGTGTTTTGGTAATTTCAAACTCGCGTCGAGACGAAGGACGTGGCAAGGCTCACCCACGGTGCTGAGGTGTGGTGGTTGAGCATCGTTGTTCGCCGGGCGGGAACCAGGAGCAAGCTGTTTTGTGGATTAGGTCTGTTGCTGATGTGAGACAAAGACGTCGATGAGATCGATTCTGGTGAAAAGAGTCTTGGGCGTGGTGACTGGCTCTGTGGTGAACAATGAAGCAATGTAAAATTGTTGAGGAAAAAGCAGTGGCCAGGCTGCTGGAGGTACATTTTCAAAATTTTGTGGAAGTATAATAAAAAGTGAAGGCAACCAAGCCAAGCGGAGGCCAGTGCTCACATGGTGTAATTTTATTGAGAAATGTTTTTTGCTGCTGAACAGGCTTTGAAACTGGGCTGGATGACCAGCGACTGTCGGTGGTGGTTTCGCTGCTGCTGACGGGCTGCAGCCTGTGGTCAAACCTGATGCGACGTGTTCATGATCGTCATGTGTCTGTTCAGGCAGGCTCGAATAACTCCGTTGATCAACGTGAGCAAGGGAGGCATCCTGTGCGGTGTGGTGGTGTGCTGGATGATGCGGCAATGTGTTCAACGTGCTGAATATCGTTTGATGGGCGGTTGCGGGTTACGACTGGCGGGCCGGCGTGAGGCTTTGTGGATGGTGGTGGCGTCACGGCGCGGTCGCGGGCGCGGTGTTGATGTTGCGCCTGTCTGGCGGGCAGGTCATGTTGGTTATTGACAAATACAGGCGAAGAAGACTGCTGGATGCTGTCGAATAACAGTACCAGGCCTGTTCGCCAGCGGCGGCAGATGGATGTGCTGGTGATGAGCGTTGACGGACACAGGCGGTGAGCTACCGGCTGGTCCAGATGGGCTGTCGGTCCGTCAGGGCGGAAGGCCCTGCTACGTTCGGCAACGTGCTGATGACTTTCTTTATGAACGAATCGGCGACAATGTGTGACTATCGGGGCGGTGGATTATCTTTGGGAAAATTCTTCTCGTAAAAACTCTAATGAAACCATCTGTTCGTCGTCAGACAGTAGTGGTGCGGGCACGACGACCGATCTGAGATTTGAGGGCACGATGATGCGTCGAGGTTCTCAATGATGGTGACCGGTGCGGGTGACAAAGGCCTCCGCGCTGTGAATGAAATGCTGATAAACCGGATGGACGTCGGCAACTTTGTTGCTGGACCTGTGACCGATAGTGAACTTGGTGCAGTTCGTTTTGTCTGAAATATAATGAGATAATTGACCGGATGGCTGTCATTGTTTGAATGATGAATGTCGAAAACTGGACTGTTAAACTGGAGAAACGACGCCTGCAATCTGGCGCGATCGGCTCAATCTGTTCCTGTGGGCGGAACCTGAATTTGGACCCAGGCGAAGTCGCCGCTGTTCTGTTTTCTTTGATTTTATCTTCGCCTTGTGGTTGCGGCATGTCTGTATCGCGGTGCAGCTGGGCTGGGGCGCATCTCGACTTTGACATTTGCGGATATCACCAGTACATCAAAATACCGGTGGGCGTTTCTCATGTTTATACGACAATGATGGCTCAATGCGATCAACGTAGCGGCGACCAGTGCTCGGCGATGATGTGCGACAGCGGTGACCTGCGCGCGTTTTTGATCAGACTGACGACGCCATTCTCCTGACCGGCGACGGTCCGGAAGAATACGGCGCTTTGACTCGGTCGGCAACAAGTCGGGAGAGCAGCGGATGCTGACTGTCAGGAATGCGAGAGACCGATCGCTTCGGCTATCGGCAGGGGTCTGCCAAACGTCTGTCGACGACCGATAGTGCTGATTTGTTGACTTATCATATGTTTTAACCTGAACGTGTTATCTCTCAGGTCATTGACTGGTTGCCTTCCTTGACGCTCTGGACTGCTGGTTTGCTGGCGCTGCGCAGGCGTGGAGCCTCTGATGAATATCGGCCAGCGGGGCCGACGGTTGTTTGCTGGCTGTGAAGAGGCCAGCAACCGCGCTGGCTGTTCAAGCCCGCTGAACAGACGGTGCTGCTATGAGTAATGCTGAGATACTTTTACGTGAAGACGAGAACGAGACCAATCCGGATCTGGGCTCTGATGCGCCTCTTGCTTCAGAACATCGGGAAGAATGTTCTGAATGGCCACGATATCCGGAGGATCTGCGTGTTCTGGAGACGCTCGGCCTCGAGATCCTTTGTCGATGGGACAATCCGCTGCTGTTGAAACATCCGGAAAACAGATGTTATTGACATGCTGGGGACTCATTGGGCTGGCAGATGTTTCGGATACGCTGGCGGTTGAACGTCGTGCGTCGCTGGCGATCAGCGGCGTTTAATATGATGCGTACGTCGAAGGTACTGATATTCGCGTCGTCAGGCTCGGGCGCTGCGATTTTAAATACTCGGCGAGAACGAGCTGACAAGACGGTATCACTGCCCATCATCTGTCATGCGGGTGATCTGAATAACGGAGAACTCGGCGCGTAGGGAACGAGGTAGCCACTGGCTGCGGCGGCAGGGGCTGACTATCCCGAAATCGCTGACCTGTGACGTTTCGAGAGGGGTGCTGGGCATGTTTCAAGGTAATCGGCTTTGGACGCCTGTGTGGCGCTAATCAGACCAGCCTGTTGACTCAATTATTTTTTGACTCGGTGGGCAACGTGCTTGCCGCTGGCTCGATCTTCAGTGACCGGTTTGTCGGCCGAGAAGTGATCGCGGTCTCTGCTGGGTCCTGGGCAATGCGCGCGCGCGGGTGGCGGCGGGCGCGGGAATGTCGGCGGTGCAGTGACCCGCTGGGCCGGACGTCGATGACGCGATGCTGTTTGGCGGCATTTTTCAACTCGGCTCCCGCTGTCTTCAGTAGTGACGATGCCGATGGTGACGGGCTGACTCGGTGTCCTCTTTTACTGCTGCATGCTGAGCCGTTGGTAGCTAACCGTCAGCGGCAATCAGCGGCAAGCAGACCTCGGCGTCAAACTCTGGCGTGAAGAGTGCGGATCATCGGCACGGTAGGGGCGGTTGGTGAGCAATGTGCGGGCGTCTGGTTCCAGCGTCGCTGTCTGAACAGCCGCTCTGCGCCCTGCCGCTGGCGCTGTTCTGACTCGGCGAAACGGCATGTGGGTGAGCTGCGGGTATCGCTCGCTCTGCCTATCCCAGCTTGTCGGCAACTTTCATCGCGGTGATGTCGTCTGGTCTTCAGACGTCCCGTGATGACGCGAACCTCGTGCAGCGATGGATGATCACTGGTGAGACCTGAGGATTCGAGCCGGGCGCAATGACGGCACTCGGCATGTGACTGTGGGCGGAAGAGATGAGGATTCTGGCCCAGGCACAGGCCGGACGGTGCCTTTGGTCGGTGACGGGATCCATTATCGTGCACTGCGCTGCGTTGAAAGGTAGATTCTTATTGATGGCGAGACATCGAGACGATCGACGCAGGTTGTATTGTCTTTGCGGGATCACTCTACCGCGGCGCCGGCCAGTAACTGTCACGTGGCGTCGGGGTCTGTGCAACGAAGTCGGCTGGCTCTGACCGATTGTGTTTGTCGGCCGGCTAACCAGGCGCGATGGTCGGTTGCGGCGCCTGATGACCAGCGTTTGGCTTTGACTGTCGAAGGCAAACAGCAAATGCGATTTCGGATAGTACTGCCAGCCGAAGCGAGAACTGATCAGCATTCTCTCAGGCGGCGAATCCGGGCACCATATTGCCATCAGCCATCGTATCTGGTCAGACCAGTCATCTGCATTGCGAATGAGGTGCGTTGACGGAATATGACCGCGAGCTTCTGGCAGGTGGGACCTATGAAATGTGTCATGCGGGCGGGGACGGATGCCTGATGAGAAATGAGAAATTCTAAAGGTTGTGGGACGATGAAGCCTGGCTGATGGTCTTTCGATTTTCGGTTACTCTTTCAAATCAATCAAACCGTAATAACGTAGTAATGAGGACGAACGAATGACTGCAGGGGTCGACGGCACGGCAGGAGCGGAGGATGGAAGATGGTGACTGATGAATGGAGAGGCGGTGGGGTGACGCGTGCCGGTTGTTCAATATTGCCGGACATTCTTTTCAGGCGTCGATTGTCTGGCAGAGGGGAGGCTTTTGCATGATGAGTTGCTGTCGTCGACGCTTTATGGGCTCTCGGGCTCTGGTGAGCTGCTGTGCGCAGGGGCGAGACGAGCGAAAAGACGATGTAAACGGCTGTCATCTGAATGGTAAAACGGCGATTCACTATCAGAAGTCGGCGAATAGTCGTCTTCAACATTCAGGGCGCGTCATGTTGCTCGGCAAGTGAGACTGGCTGCTTTCTGACGGCGGGATGATCTGGTGGACGGTGGAGGCGAGGAGAATCATCAAGCTTGTTTGTATTTGAAGTCGCTCTTTCGGGTCAGTCCCGGACATTGCGCTCAATGATCGCCAAGGCGGTTTTGATTTGGCGGTGAAGTCGTTCATGGTGAACTGCTCGGCCAGGAATGGTGCTGCTGACCAGGGGAGTCGATCGAGGAGATGAGGCTTGTTGGTGCCGGAGGTCGAGATCTGTCTGCGGGGTCTTCTGAGGTCCCAGGCGCGCTGGACTGTCGCATCGGTCCTTTGTGCTGGAGATGACAATTGAATAGTTTTCTCGACGATCAGCCGTGGCACAGGCGATCATGAAGCGCGATGGCTGGGGGTCGGCTGTGTGTTCGCGCGCGGTCATTTCAAGACATAGTAACCGCTCTTGGAAGTGCAATGACCTTTCGATCGGTAATCGAAACCTTCTGGACGGTGTCACTGCTGCGGCTGGCGCTTGATCGCTGCGGGCGCAGGCCGCGCTGGTGGTCGCTTTCCGTGAGAACGTCATGACATTGTTTCGCGTTCAATCTGCAATTTCTGTTCTGGGAGCTGACGAAATTCTTCGTTCGTCAAAATATAAAACCGACGGTCAGCTGGCTGTGTTGCTCGTGCTGTTCTTGCAGAAAGCCGGTAACGGGCTCACTCTGGTCTGGAATCCTGCTGGTCGCTGGTGAACTCCGTTGTTCTCGGACAGGCTGGACAACTCAGGCCGCGCGCCGGCCGGGCTCGGTGAAATGGGTGCTGGATCAGGCTGTTTTTGCGCCTCCGCGCCGTCGCGGCAAAAGTTCGGCTTCGGTATCGTCGCGACGGTTAAAACTATGTGAGGCGGAATTCGTGCTGGCTATGAGATGACTGTGTACTGATGTGGGGCGCCGTCGAAGGCAATCTGAACGGCGGTAACCAGTGTTCCGCCAAAGTGTCCGTTAAGGTGCCGGCTTGCCGCTCAATACATCATTTCTTCGTTTTTAATCATATCATTAAATAAAATCTTCAGAAGGTCAGGACTGTAGTCTTCCGGAGGCCTGATGGGCTGGGCGGCGATGAAGTCCTACGTACGGTCAGCAAACCGAAGGACATGAGGCGTTCGCCGGACTGGGCGATAAATAACAAGAATGCCAGACCGCTACTCGCAAGGCGTGAATCGGGGCAACACAGGTAAGATCAAAATGTTTCTGACTGTCATCCGGATAACTTTGCGAAACTCTGCCGAGGCGGGTGGGCTCAGGCGGGCGGGTGAAACGAGCCGGTGGTGGACGTGATCACTGTCGTGAGGCCGGATGAACGGCGCGGCGTGGCTGAAGCGGGCTGAACTGTTGATGTTTCCGGCGAAGTGCTGTGGCTGGGGCGGTCAAGCGATCGATGTCATAAACTGAACACGGATGATTTATAACTGCTCTGCCACTGGGCAAACTGGGCTGACATAAAGGCGGGTACGGTAGTGATTTTCTTTAACCCATTGTTCAAATGGATAAAATATCGTATCATCAGACCTGATAAAGTATCGGTCGGTTCTGTTGTAAGTACTGATCAACTCAATGCGGACATGGTCAGTGATCTCTGGTTTGTCAGGAGATATGATGGGATCCTGCAGAGATTGCGGCGGGCGATAACGTGATGCAGGTAAACCAGTTGACCATGAGATACTGTTGTAATCAGGACAAGATCGAGGGTGTAGAGATCTCAGGCTCAGGAACGCGCGTGTGTCCGCATGGACGACCACGGTAGGCTGTGGATCCCGGCGGACTGTTTATCGGGTCGAAATTTGTCGAAAATCTGGTATGGTGAAAAAGTGATTCTTGTATCGCCGCTTCTTCGTTTTGGCACGGTGGAGGGTGAAGCTGACGTGGGGGCTGTGTGCATGTTCTGGTTCTGTTGTTACCGCTTATCTCGTACAGGCGGACGGGTTAACGGAGGTTCAAACGACGCGGCGTAACGCGTGCGCTGCTCTGGCTCGTGCGGCAATTTTGTCGGCGAAACTGCCGTATATTGTTCACATAATGTTTTGCTGGGCTCTCTTGTGTTGATAAAGGCCAACGTGTCGTTGGTTTGATCCATTTCGGACGACGGTTATGATTTTCGCCTGTGGTGTGTGAGATAAACCCTGAAATCTATGGCTTGGGTTAACCTGTGAGATGTGTGATCTTTATTGACCTGGCTGGTCGGGATTGCTGCAGGGATCGATCTGTCTCATTTCAAGAAAACTTGAATTCTTGTAATAGGAATGAAGAAAACAGTGCAGAATGGACCAGCAATTGCGTGAAAAAGGATTCGCCTGTTGAAATGGAATTGGTGTGTTTCATGATTATGAACAGTGGGCGAATGCTGGTGTCCGGAGGGGCGACGGGGCAGGATGGAAGCGGGTGGTGTGCTATTTCGGCCTGGTCTCCTGAGAACTGTGTTTTTAGAGGTTTAAATGAAGTTGTCGATGATATCACCATCGTGTATCACACAGATACTGTCGGCAACTGGTTAAATATGGAAGTTTTCGACAACTGGCGGATCCGGCAACGGCAGCCAGAAAGAAATTCAGTTGCGAAAGTCTCGCCAAATCACA